>Ga0315292_10000042_pt1 | contig 44108 bp, 28 predicted proteins | sample YL17G13_0_MG_FD_204029 | JGI IMG/M metagenome (GOLD analysis project Ga0315292, IMG submission 204029) | Sediment microbial communities from Yellowstone Lake, YNP, Wyoming, USA - YL17G13_0 | ecosystem: Environmental > Aquatic > Freshwater > Lake > Sediment | place: USA: Wyoming | collected... | reverse complement strand
TTTCTTGTAAATTTGGGTGATCTAAGTTAAATGACCCAGAGTAGTTTACAGGGGCAATTAAAGAATTTGGTGTTGATAAAATTAAATCAGACCCATTTTCTTGTTCTGATTGATATGCTGCCGCGGCTTGATTTAATTGATTGGTTATGGAGTTTGTGTCAAAATCATCATCTAAGGGTGCGTCTTTACAATCACAGTCACAACTTGTACAATCAGGATATGAAATCATGGGTAATCCTATCCTTGGAAAACCTTTTATTCTTATCGCTGCGTATATGGCAAATGCCGTATACGCCAAAGCATATACTATATCAAACGCCGCAATTGCAATGAAAGAAATACCTTGCAATATTAGTCGAGCTGTTTCCAATACAGTACCAACACTGATGTACATGAGCGCCGAGTTAATTGCCATTATTCCTAATTGAAATAGATACGCGGATGACCGAGCAGCCCCTATAGTTAACATTATGCCAACTGCGATTAAAACATATTTTAATATTGGCCACATAAATGCAAACGCGTGAGCAACAAATAACAGAGTTAGAATTGGGAATGTTAAAATATTTATAAGAATGTTAAAAATAAAAAATATTGCGTCAAAGTTTCTTATAATATCGTTTACTGGGAAAGTATTAACATTTGACCTACAAGATCTATCGTCAATTTCTTTTATTCCCAAGTGTTTAGCCCTACCAATCCCATTTTTATATCTATCCAAAAACATTGCGGTAGTATAAACTTTGTTATAATAGAATTCATAGAAACTATCTTCACAATCTATGGCATCTTGACTATCTGCATAATCATCCCAATCTGTTGAAAAAGCGTATGATTTATAAACATCAAATAAAGATTGAGGGACACTTGTAAAACTAATGTTAATTGCTTGTGTTGGGTCAATTGGAGTTGCAACAATTTGGAATGTATCACCGTTAGTGATCTGAATTGATTCTGTTGACCCAAAGTAATTAATTCCATTAATGAATATCGTATAACTTTCAAGGTTATAAAAAACGGGATTTATTAACCCAAAAGAACTTGAAGCTGTGATTGTGGCCCCTGAATTAACTCCAGCAGGAATTGTTGGGTAATTGTATATTGACTCACTATATATCAGAAAAGGGTCTTGTTCGTAATCTGACCATCCATGTTCTTTAACATTTGGAACCAAAAAATCGGCTCTTAAAGAAGTTCCTTGTAACCCTTGTTGTGTTTGCCATTTAAATTTAAATCTGTATTTACCTTTTGTTGGTATTCCTTTTTTAGGGTCATTTGAAATTATTTCTTCTCCAAATTCATTTGTGTATATATAATCCAAGTTCATTGGTACATTTACTAAAAAGGTACCATCCCCATCAATTACTTTACCCGCTTGTTCTATATCCCATCTTTCCAATATTGGTAGACCCATAGAATCGGAATATATTGTTTGTCTAATGCCTTGTATTTCACCAGGCCCCGCAACCAACTCACATAAATTTCCTGTGTTGTTTTTTGGTTTACAACTTATTTTAAGGGCGTCGTCATTTGTGTTAGAAATGATTGAACCCATGAACACTGAGCTTGGTTGGATTGTAATATTTGCCAATTTAGTAAGGTCAAAGTCTGCCCTTGTTATTCCAACTTGACAAAAATCTTCAGCCCCCCAAAATGGTCTAACATCAATGTTATATATCAGATTTTTAATTTGTGGTAATTCTCTTAAATTTGTTGAGGACTTAAATCTTGCCCCATTAACTTGACTTTCTGTCGCTAATCCTTGTTGGATTAAATCTTGCGGAGACATTGAGAAACACCCTATATCTGAAAGATCAACATCCATAACTATGGTTTGTTCTCCAACAGGAACACCAAAAATCATAAAGTCACCACTCTCATTTGTTGTTACGGTAAATCTATAATATTTGTCATATACTTCAATATATGATTCGTCCATAAGAACATCACCTTTATTTGGGAATGTTCCTGTTGAGGCATGTCCTTTGTATGATGGTAATTTTGGAAGTAGGTTATATCTATAACCATCTTCATTTGTATCTCCAATTGTTTTAAAAGGATATAATTCAGAAATAACTGGGTCTAATTCGTCAGTATCGTCAAGTGGAATAAAAACGGATACCTTTGCATTTGGCAAACCATACCCACCATTAACAAACACTCTTCCCGTTACAACTCCATATGTTGAACAAAATCTACTGTATACATTGTTCGCAAGGATCTTTAAGGAAAGTATCTCCAAAGATTCCCAATCTTGTTCTAAATTGACATTTATATATTTATCAACACCGACTTCGGTTCTTATTCTATATGATTTAGACATTAAAAATTCGTTTTTTCATAAATAGTTTATTTCCTATTTTCATAAAAAATACACCTGTTCTGAAAAAAATAAACCACTAAGAGAAATTAACAGATTTTAAGTTTAATACTCTAATATTAATATCTTTATTTGGGTATCTTACTTGATAGATTTGTGTTGGTGTTGCAAATATTGTATCTGCGGAAGGTTGGATTTGTCTTGTTACTGTGTCAGCGTAAGGCATTGAGGTTTGACTTGACGAATATTGACCACCTACTTGGTTGTAAAATAAAACATCGTTTATACTAACAATTCCATTTTCAGATTGTATTAATCTTCGTAATTCAGATATGTTAACATTTTGTCCTAAATTTCTAACAAGGGGATTAAAGAAGTCAGTAACAATTTGTATTGTTTTAGCAATAACTGATCCTTGATTTTGACTATTATCTAAAACAACATCAACTGTAACCGCTAAATCTATTGTTTCGGCCGCCTCTATTGAGATGTAGTCATTTATCATTCTATAATTTGATAGATAGTTTGCAACATTTTGTTTTAATGTATTTGAAACAACATTAGTTAAAGTCCCACTAGAATCGTAAGACAACATTTTAATTCTAATCTTATTGTTTTCTTCAGTAATAGCCACTTTTGCTGGTGCCCCATATTGTGCCGGCATTGTTCTTAATATTGAATTGTAGTCATTTACGGTTACCGCTCTATTTTGTGCCGCAAAATTAAACGAAACCATGTTTCTAACATCTTCAGTTGTCGGTGGGTTAGCTCCTCCAATTGCTGCCGTTACATTATTACATTGTAAACTATTGATAACATTTCTATTAGCACTTTCAGATGGTCCATTTACCGAAAATGATACGGTACCAATTTGATTGATTGTATTAATACCAACATTGCTAGATAAACCGCCGCCAATTCTATATTGTACAAATAAAGTACTGTTTGCTGTAAGTGCGGCTCCCAATGAATAGTTGTTTGTATATCTACTCAAATCAAAACCTTTACCGTCAATTGCAAATTGTCGTAATTGTTCATCCGCAGAAATATTTCCACCACCAAAAGTCATTTTACAATAACCTTGTGGAGTATATTCTGAAATAAACTTGTTAGAAGTTGTAATATACAAACCAACTTTAACACCTGGTTGATCAGAAACTTTTGTAGGGTCTTCAACAAACACTCTATCTTCTACAAGAGCATCAACTTCAAAGAATCTTTCAGGGCCTATAACTAAAAAATCTTGTGGATTTGGTATTGTTGAATACTGAGTACCTTGTTTTAATAAAACACTTGAAATACCTAAAACATTTTTTTCAGGAAGGAATAACTCTAAATATGGTTTTACATCATTAGGGGTTATTACTCTTTTGTAAACTTTTGTAATCCCGTTTACAACAACTTCTCTTTTTAGGATCGTATAATTTATAAGTTTTCCACTTGAATCAAAATTTGGTATTTTAACCCTATTTGGTGATCCTTCAGCATTTACTGGCGATTGGAAATCTATGTCATAAACAGTTTCAAAAGGTTGTCCCGCTCCACTAACTTGGGATCCTCTTCTTAATATACCACAATATCTTAAATCTTCTCTGTCTCCAAAAGCGGGAACTGTTATTGAAAAATCAACTAACGCAACTGAAGGTCTTTGCCCCGGTACTTTTAAACCATAGGTTCTTGCAATATTGTAAATTGAATTTTTTTGTTGTGCAAATTGTAAAACTGTTTCTTGAATACTTCTATCTATCTGATAATTTAAGTTATCAGTTACGGCAGCGTTCAAATCTAACATTACGGAAAAAATACCCGCATCGTTAAAATTTTGCACTAAATCGGGATAATAAGTTCTAGTAAAATTTATAAGTTCTGTCCTAACGCCTTGAAAATCCCTTGCGGTATATGAAATCTTTTTTTCTGCCATATAAAATTAAATATTTAGAATTATAAAATCTTGAGATTCAAAAGCTGAGTCGGTAATTCTATAGTCTATTTTTATTCTTGCCGTGTGTTCTAAAGTTGCAATATTTGTAACTTTAAATTCTCTTTCACCGTATTCGTTTACGGTAAATCCTTTATCTTCCAATCCTGCTGATGCCGGTTCAACTGTCACATTTGTAACTTGTAAATTTGGCATATATGTTTTAACGGTATCTCTAATTTCTGATTCAATATCTGAAAATGTCGGACCATCTAATGGTTCAAATATATATTCATATAATCTTGTCCCAAAATCAGGTAGAAAATATCGACTTCCCTTTCTTGTTAACAATAAATGAACCAAGTTTGTTCTAGTCTCACCTTCTGTTGTTTCAGTAACATCAAGATACCTCCCCGTAAAAGAATCTACAAAAGGAAAAGAAATCCCATAAGTTATACCATTTGCCATATGACATAAATATATGTTATCGTTTTTTTAAGTAAAAACTATAAAAATATGTCAAAAAAAAATCCCAACTTAATGTTGAGATTTTAATACTTTATTACCTTTAATTTTTGGTGGATAAAAAGCACAATGTAAACATCCACTACCACAACAACTTCCTCTAAGTTTATGATATTCTTCAGTCATAACCATTTTACCTTCACTATTATAGTAAAAATGATTTGGTTGTAGTTTAGATCCAAATTCTCTAATATATAATTGTTGAACCCAGTCTTTTGATGCGTTTACAGTCATTTGTATTAAATATTTTCTTTTTTATTTTCAAAAACTAATTTACACACATTATAAAATTCTTCATAAGATAAATCTCTCTTCATAATGTTAACATTTTTATGAACCCAAACAACATTAGATTCTTCATAACCAATCTTACTGTCTATTCTTTCTAAGGATGCCGATCCGTCATCAAAATTTATTAGTAAACCAGTATAATAACATTTACCATTTTGTTTTTCATATAATTCTGACAAAAATTTTATATCTATATTAATTTCTATGTTTCTATTTTTCGCACCCTTGGTGATTCTTGATAGTTTTCTCCCCGGCACATTTCCGTATCCTCTCCAAGCGGGATTCAATTCTTTAGGTCTTGACTGTGTACATAATTTACATCCCTTACTAGTACCTTTTAGTAGTGTATAACAAGCGACATTATGTATATCTCCACAATCGCAAACACAAAAAACTTTAGCTTCACCATCCATAGTGACATTACCATCAATTACTTCATATTTACCGAATCTTTGTTTTTTTTCAAATAAACCAAAATATTTTGTTATACCTTTTTTTCCCATACATATAAATATACCAAATAGCGAGAAAATATAAATAACTCACTATTTGGTAATACTTTTTATTTTAAGCTATCTCGCATTGATTTCCAGAACAAGCAGCCTCTCCTCGTAGGTCAGTATTGTCTTGTAATTCAATTACTTTTGTAAGATTAACATTTTTTAATGTCGTTAGTAATCTTTCATATTCTTCTTTAGTACAATCTTCATAAGGTGCCTGCTTATAGGTATGATTAGAATAGGGTAGGACTGACAATCCATTGTAGAAATCTCTATTATTCCACATCCATTCACCCACCAAGTCCCACTCATCTTCTTTAATTGAAACCGTTGCAGATACGTTGTGAGAGTTTTGTCCGTTTCTATGTCCAGGTTTAATCCACTCTTGAGACACTTTTTTAACTCTTTCTAACATTTGAAATACAGACTCATGTCTTATGATTGCACCTTCTGGTGCTTTTTGTGGTATACCAATAACCGCAGTGTCGTGAGGACGGAAAAACTCATCTTCAATCAACTCAGGGTGATTATTCGATAAGTAAGAATAGATTGATTCATTCTTACCTACACGGATTCTTCTTAGATAATAATCATTATGCCAAGCATGAATTCCTGATGATGTTCCCAACACTAACGATGAGGTACCTGATGGTTTAACCGTTGTTGTTCTTGCTGATTTATTAATTCCAATCATCTGAGCAACTCTTTCATTTTCTTCTTTAACCATCTTAGCCGCTCTTTTCATATCATAACCCAAAACAACACCCGAACCAATACCTGTCATTCCAACACCAATAAGTGCGTCTTTTTCAGTTGTTCGTTTCCAAATGTCTCTTAGATAATGGAAATCGGTGTATCCCGCTTGTAATGTACCAATGAATGACGCCGCTTTAACTCTTGCATCAAAATCTTCTTGTGATTCAATATCTGAAGCATTAACCTCACACAGGTTACAAAATTGGAATGGTCTAAGTGCAATTTCACAACAAGGGTTTGTTCCCCAATCTTTGTCGTTTGACAAATAGATACCCGGTTCTCCTGCCCCTGATAATTCAATTCTTTTCCAAAGACCTGTAAAGAATTCTTTAGTAATTTTGTGACGAAGAAGTACTGCCGAGTTATTAGCTCTACCTCTTTGTGCGTTTTGTTCCCACCAACTACCAGATTTACAAGAAATCATTTCTTCATCGTCAGCCGAGAATAATGAGATAAGTGCCGCTCTTCTAATACCTCCTGCCAATACCGCATCTGCAATATGACATACAATATCGTGAGTTTCAATTGGTGTTAATTTTTCACCATCTTTTTTGTTATCCAAAACTTTTGTAATATTATGAATACAATCTTTCAATGGTTGTGGTCCTGGCGCCTTTCCTCCCGATGTAACAAGCATTGCCCCCTTTTGTCTAATATCTGAAAAATCAAATATAGGTGTTGACGATTTGTAACCCAAATACGATTCCATTAATACTTTAATAGCATCTGCCCATCCTTCAATAGAGTCACCAATTAGGTATCGTCTTGTTCTTTCTTTGTTTGGTTTTTTAAGGTCGGGTAATTTTTCAACATGATGTTTTTGAACTGAATACCCAACTCCTGTTCCTCCTAAAAGTAAAAACATTGTTTCAGAAAAAGAGTCAACATGGTCAATTGGCATATAAGCACAGTTGTAAACCCTGTTTGGTGAAATTTCAATTGATTTACCACCAAACTGTAAAGATCTCATTGACGGTAATACTTTTTTATCATATACCATTTTATATACCTCTTCGATTTCACTTGTAATTTTAGGGTATTTTTTTTGGTGCATTTCTTTGTTACGAGTAACCAACTCTTCCCAAGTTTCTCTCCTATTTTTTTGGGGTTGGAACTTGGCATACTTCATAAAGACAGTAATGTCACTTAATATTTTTTGCGAAATATTCATTTTATTTAAATTTATTTGTTAATTGTTTTGTGTTTGTCTTTCTTTTCTTTTTTCTAAAAGTTCTTTAACTCTTAGTCTTTGTCTTTCTTCTTTCTGTTCCTCAATACCAAGAAAGGTCATTGAGCTTTCAGTATCAATATCAATCATTGCATTATCAAACTTACAGTTTTCAAACACAACGCCATCGTCTCCGATTCTTGATTTTGTAATTGCTATTGTTGCCAACTTTAACTCTTTTTGTTGTAGAGTCTTGGCTACAGTTATAATAACATGTCCCACTTGTGCCTTCTTAATTGATCCACCCATTTGATCTGTTGTCACTACTTCGGACGATATTGAAGCTCTGTTACCTTGTGTTGCAGTCCAACCTACAAGATTCATTTCGTGACACATAGCTTCAAATGCTCTCATTACCGAACCTTCACTTTTCCATTCATCCCCTAAATGTTTGTCAGGTACTACACAATCAATATAATCCAATAATACCATATCAATCTTAGTACCATCCGCAACCATTTTTCTAATTTGGTTCTTAATTTGTAACATAGTTACAGTATCTGATGGTAATTTTTTTAAAATTAATTTGTTTGTCATTGTTTCCTCAACTTCTTTAACTTTTAAGATAACTTCTTCTCTTTTTTCTGATAAATCATCAGGATGTATTTTTGTCCATAATGTGTAGTGTTTTCTTTGAATTACCTTTTGGTTATCCTCAAAAAATATTTGTAATACATTATTTCCCATATTAAATGCGTGATTTGCAATCTTAGTTAAAATAGTAGACTTACCTACACCTGTTGGTGCTAAAATAACCCCAATTTCACCTCTTGCTAAACCACCTTTTAATAGTCTGTCAATACCTGGTATTCCCATTGGGATTGGGTGTCTATAATCATCTTCTAACACTTGATCAATATTAGAAAATACATTTAATATACTTGTGTCTTTTGCCCCAACTTGTAACGCTCCTCTAACCAATTCTTCAAGAGTGTCATAATTTTCAAATTCACCACCATCGATGATTTTTTGAGCCTTACCCATCACTTTTTGTAACTCTTGTTGTTTACAAAATTTTAACGCCTTTTCCTGAACAAAAGTTACACCATCTATAGGTGAGTCCTTAATTTTCTTAATTGTATCCAAAACTATTTTGGATGCAATCTCTTGTTGTAGTTCAGATTTTGTAATCTGTTCTAATGTTTCAAAGGATGGTGTGTGATCGTATTTAATATAATACTCTTTAACCATTTGAATAATTATTTTAAAGTACTTATTTTCAAAATAATTATTTTCAATAACATCAAGAATTGAGTGTGAAAAGTCTTTATCTATAATAATTTGATTTAACAATTGTAACTGAAATGTATTACCTAAATACTCAAAATTTTTGATAGTCGCCATATTTTTTTTTACTTTAGTAAAGATAAATAGTCCTAGTTTTTAATAAATTCGGGATAAAAATAATTAAATTTTTGACCTGAAAAAATGTCAGTTAACTCCGCCATGATAGATTTTAACTTTGGGCGTAGGTCTACGGTATATCTGACCTTTGGGGGGTATGGTTTTGCGTCAAACCGTCTATGACAAATTGTCATATCTCCTACCTTAATAATTAAATTAAAATTTTCTGGACCATCAGTAATTGATGTATTAAGTAATTCCGGATTCTCTAAAATATCGTATTGGTGGTCCAACATATAAACTATTGATCTCATTTTTAAATCATTTTTGAGATCGCGGCAAAGATAGTCAACATGATTATAAAATTCTTCCGATTTATGAGCGTTTTTGTTAAACCCTCTAACATTAAAGAATCTTTGAACTACGATGTTGTCGTTGCACATTAACAAAAATTCTGTCTTTGTAATATCCTGTTCTTTCATTTTGTTTTTTTAATTTTTTTTGTTTTTAAATTTGTTTTTTTCTTTTCTTGTTAATTTTAGAAAAGGTGTCAAAAAACTAACCCAAGCATCGTCCCTCTTAGGTAGGTATTTGAAGAGTCCGTCTTCCATCATCATTCTAATTAAATTCTTATGTCCTCTTCCGTCGGGATCCATCGACTCGGAATAATAAGATTCAACTAATTCTTTTCCTTCTTCACTTATTAGTGGTTCCGATAAGTCCACAAGTTTTTTATTTATCTCGTAATACTCATCACCAAAAATACCATCTTTTGTTCTACCACTTAACAGGTTTTTTAATGCGGGATTGTCTTTATCTTCTTTTAAAAGTAATTCCCCTTTTGTTAAAATATCGGAGATATTTACTTCTTTGTCAAGTAACTCAGGAAATAACTTAACTAATGTTTTTTCTCCCAAATAATAAATTCCATTAATGTTGTCTGACTTATCACCAGATAATATTTTCCAAGTTTTAATGTTATAATGAGGTATTTCAACATCGCACATTTTAATCATATCCCCATTCTTATAATGTTTTTTAGTAATTGGGGAATAGATACTCACATCTTCAGAGATAAGCTGTGTAAGGTCTCTATCGCTTGAGAATATAGTTTTGTGTTCGTCTTTAGATATTTTACAATAGTACGCAATAATATCATCAGCCTCACAATCATCAATTTCAATATGTCTTATAAACATCTCTTCAAGATATTGTTTTACTCTTGTTTTTTGATATGAGAATGAATGGAGTTGTTCTTCGGTATTTGCTTGTCTTCGGTTAAGTTTATAATTGGGGTAAAATAATCTTCTCTGCGTTGAATTACTTTCGTTATCCCAACAAACCACAACTTTATTGTAGTTTCCTTCATCTAAAAATCTTTTGGTTGTGTTTAAGAAATGCCAAATCCCACCAACATGTTCTCCGTTATTATAAAAATCTTTGACCCCACAAACCCCAATCTTTAGTAGATTGTTGCCGTCAATAACAAGAGTTTTAATCATTTAAATTTTTTAAGTTGTTTGAAAATACTTTTTTACTCGTCAGAGTCATCATCAGATTCGTCTAAAGAATAATCTGAATATCCTAATTTTGTTTCCCAATAATCTGAATATTCTTTCTTATAGTTATCCAAAGACTCTTTTGTGTCTGTAATATAACCTTGTGGTACTGCAATGATCTTACCATCTTTATATCCAAGACCATTAACATGGTTTTTTAATATAGAAATTTTTGTTCTAATTGCAAACGACACTTTTCTACCATTCTTAGTGGCGTCAATGTGACTAATACCCGCTTTTTTCTGATTACCAAATAAAAACACTAATGATGATGCCAACCATACCGCTTCACCACCTTTAGCCTTGATTTCAGGTTGTCCAAATGGATTATCAGGAAGTAACACCCAAGGCTGATTTAAAATCACCAAAGTGTTATAATAAGGATATTCTTCTTTTTTAGATTTTGAGATTCTTGAATGAATCCCCATACCAATCTTATCTGCAAGTACCTTAGCGTTGTGCATTCCACCGCCTTTTCCATCAAAAGTCATCTGACAAGGTACACTACCAATACTATCCCATAAAAACAATAAATTATAAGGTATATCTCCCTTTTCTTGAGAATCAAGTATTTCATTAATAAACTCAGTTGCTTGTTCAATCACATCAAATGAATCGTTAAAAATAAACATACCATCATACTCACCAAGTTCGTTTTTCTCCGCTTGCAATCCTAATTCAATTGCATGTTCCCAAGACCATTTTTTCTCAGTAATAATAAGAACAGGTAAATGACCTTTCTTTTGTGCGTCAGCCGCAGCAAGAATCATTGCCGTTGTTTTTGAAGTATTTGAGTGCCCTAAAAACATGTTAACACCCCCCATTACAGGTCCGGGTAATCCACAAGAGTTCATAAACGCTTCCCCGCAATTATAAAAACTTTCGGGTTTATATTTTGTTTTGGTGGAAAACTTACTTTTTATTGCGTCTAAACTAAATTCTTTCTTTTTCAATGCCATAATAATTAATAATTGTTATATAAAATATACATAAAAAAACGGGAACAATAAACTGCTCCCGTTATAGTTTTTTTAATTAAATTAGAATGGTAAGTCTTCGTCTACTTCATCATTTTTTTGTGGGTCCGCAACCTCAGTAATTGAAACTGATTTTGTGCCTCCAATAGAAACTTCAGATGTTTCATTGTTTGAATAAGCGTATCCGCCCTTTTCAGAATCCCATCTTGGGGTTTCTCCTCTTGCAAGTGCCTCAAGGTATTCTACAGGTTTTTTTGAATAAACATCCTCCCAAGTCATTTCATTACCAACCCAATCAGCCATTTGATCCGTATCCTTAGAAATTGGGGTTGGGTCGTCATACATAACAGTTTGGATAACCGTGTAAGTCGCGCCTTTTGGTGTTTTAGCTTTTGTTAACTCAAGAATTAAATCACGACCATTATCAGGATCTGTAATATCTCCTTTAGCCTTCCAAATAGGAATGATTTTGTCAAGGATACCTTCTTGTTTGTAGTTGTGTTTAAATCTCCAAAATTTTACGCCATCCTGTTCGTTATCACGATCAACAACTTTTACAATATAAAACTTACGAGATCTATATTGTGTTGCTAATTGTTTGTCAGATTCTTTTCCTGTTGACATAAGTTCTTCATAAACTTCATTCAAAGGTGAACGCTCATTGTCATTCTTTGCTGGATCGTAAAATTTTTGCCATTTACCGTCTACTTGAACTTCGTGAAACCATACTTCTTTGAATGGTGAAGATCCGTCTGTTGTAGGTAAAATACGGATTGTCCGTTGACCTTGTTTTTCGTTGTCTTTCAATATTGCCGCGAAATATTTTTTCATACGGTCTTCTGAAGACATTTTTGATGTAGCGTTTGAGCTACTTTGTGATTTTTCGTACTGTGAAAGTACTGCGTCTAATGAATTTGTCGCCATTTTAGTTAAATTTAAATTAAAGGTTTATTGTAGAATTATAGGTATATAAAAAGGTATAGTCAAATAGTATTGTAAAAAAAGTTTAAGGTCTATATTTTCGACCTTAAAACTTATGAATTATATCTGTTTAATAAAATATCGTCTTCGTCTTCCATTGGTTCATTAAATGTTTTTTCAATGTCGGAAGGGCTAAAGTTTTCAACTTCATCTTGGGTTAAAACATATTCGTTTTTACCTGTTTTTTCCATTTCTTCTTCTTTGTCTTTGAAGAAGTCTGCTAAGTTTTGTTTGTATGGTCCGGAATCTAAACTTCTTAGTTCAAGTTTTTCTTGTGGTGTCTTAGGTCTATATCTCTCAACTTTAGCGTCCAATATATCAATTTTTTGAACTATATTGTCCATTTCGGCCAATTTTTCTTCCATTGTTTTAATTTGATTAAACAAGTTTTCAAAATATTCTTCTTGTTTATCTGCCATAGTTTTTTGTGAATCAACTAAGTCCGTTATATCTAGTTCTTCAGTTTCACCTTCACCCTCTGTTCCTTCTTCATCATCACCAGGTAATTCTTCAACATCAGGATCTTTAGATAAATCAATAGGTTCTCCTGCGGGTGGTGCGGGTGGTGGAGTCGCTCCTGCCGCTGGTGGTGCTCCTGCGGCATCAGTTGGTGGTGGTGGTGCTCCTGCTCCCGTTAATGCTGGATCCTCAACCGGTGGTGGAACATCTTGTTCCATGATATACTTATTTATTGATTGATATCTTGCAATCTCATTTAATATTTTTTCGTCAATTTTCATCTTATCCATTCAATAAAGTTTTTATACCATTTTTGGTTTCTACTTGAATTTTTTTGAATGTCTTCATTGTATTGTCAACTCTTTCAATCAATCCGTCTTTTATTCTTACAGTATAACAATCTCCTGTGTCTAAATCACAAACTTGTTTAGTACCATCACCCATATCTTTTTCTGAAACTCTTGTATTTTTACCCAAGTAGTTATCTAATATTAATTTAGTGTTCATATATGTTTTTATTTATAAATATCATGTTTATTGTAAAATTGCCGTTAATACATTTGCCGCGCTTATAAACTCCTGTCTTAATTTATCTATTTGATTTTTGTCCTTTTCAATTTGAGTATAAACATTAGAGTTTTGGTTTACAGGATAATACAAAACATAAAGTTTTGCATATATAAAAGGTAATTCATTATCCCCAAAGTTTTGTAATTCCGCTTTAATATTTGTTGGTAAATTTCTTACTGAATAATGAACAAAGTTTAGAAAATCATATAAACTTCTGAACGAAACCACCGGAAGGTTAGGGTTAGACCCTCTAGAAACACAATAGTATCTTCTGTTTATATACTCAAAAAATTTATCAGCATAAACTTGAGTTAGATCAATAGTGCTAAAATTATTCTCATATGCTTTTATTTCTGACCCATTACCAGTTCCTGAATCGACAAATACAAATGTGAACATTAAAGATACTAAATAACCAAAAGTACTTCCGGTTTGAGAATATTTATTATCTAAAAGAACTTGTACAATTGTATTATATAAATCTTTTGTAGAAAACGAAGTCGGTGTTGGTTCATCGGTTGCAACAAATCCTTGATATCTTGACTTTATTTGTGCCGCACAATCTTGATTTTTTGTTAATGTATCTTCACTACTTAAATTAGCAATAGTATTAGACGCTTGTATTTGTACATTCTCTGATTTAGCTTTGTTTAATTCTTCATTTTCTCTAACTTTAGTTTGTAATTGAGAAACTAATTTTTCATTTAATGTCTGTAAAAAATTGTCAACTGTTGGTAAACTATAGAATGGTTGTCTAATTCCTTCAAATTGTGTTTTGAATCCGTTTTCAGAAACATCATGAGTAACTTTAGTGATCATATATGGTCCTGAAAACATTGGTATATTTCTAATATTAAAATACATCATTGGTTGGATTAACGCACACCCCATCATATCAACAGAACATGAGTAACTTCTATTTTTGTATAAGTTATACAAGGAAACATTTTGAGTTGTTGATCTTCTGTTTTTACCTAAGTTAGCCATTTGGTTTAAAACTTCCAATGATTCTGATGTTGGTTTACCAGGATCCTGAGCAACACTGAACGATGTAAATATTTGTTGATTCTCTCGTGTGATATCAACATTAAAACCTACAATCTTATTAGATTTATCCCAATCATTTTTATTTGCCAAGTTTTCAACTAATGGATTGTCGCTTGCCCTTCTTAAATCAAAAGCATCATCTCTAAATCTATAATCAATATTGTCATTCAAGTTAAGATGTTCACTTGGTTTGTTTACATAATAACAAAGGAATTTAGGAGAACTTTGTCTATAATCCACATTTAAATAAGTACCAAACATCATATTACCAACTTCGAGTGTTCCATCAGGTCTAGGTGTTGCGTTTTTTTGTGCGTCTTGCACATTATAAAAATTAACATAAGACGGTAACATAAAGTGTTGGAAGTTATTCTGTACTAAAATAGTTGTAACCATGTCAAGTAATGTGTTCTTATATGAGTTTGACCCTGAGTGTTTTTCTGTTGCACCATCTTCTAATAAATTAATAATACCAAAAATGTCCACTAATATTTTATCTCCAACATTTCTACTAGCTCTATCAACCAACATAACATCTTCAAAAAGTGTTTTATTTTGAAAATCAAATCCTGCAATCCATGTGTCATTTAACGCTTTAAATGTTTCCCAAAGTTCCGTTCTTGTTTGTTCTGTAAAGCCTGCCTCCAATCCAGCTCTATTAGCGCTATCATCATTATTTATGAAAACATTAGGTAAACCATTTCTTACTACAGGTAACATAGTGTTTAAAACTGTTCCAATATAAGTTTCAGAATCTATTAAATAATTGTCCATCAAGTTATAAAAACTTGTAACATTTAAGTTACTGTTTAATAATTTTTGAGTTGCAAATATTTTAATGATTGGTGAAAAATCTTGAACATTTTTTTCATTAAACGCAACATTCATATTAATAAAAAAGTCCGTAATATAAGAACCACTATTTTTATATTCTAACTGAGGTATTGTTGATGTCCCAACATATTTTTCTAAAGCCAACCAAGTTTTTGGATTTTGTTGTTTAGATTGTGATAAACTTACTTGTGGTGGTAAATTTCCTTGTTCGTATGGACCATAAATAATTGGTTCCTCAATATATCTTGTTGAAAATGTATAGTATAATCTTTTATTAAAATTACTTGGATTTCCAAATTTAAATGCGACATTGTAATTAACAAATTCTCCCAATACAAATTGGAATCTTTGGTTTTGTTGTGTAATTACATTTTCTAATTTTGTTTCTGGTGAGGTTCCTGTTGGTTTATTTATTATTAATAAAGACCTCATTAAGTATTGAAAATTTTTATAACTTTTTTCTTCTTCACTTACGCCATTAAGCAATCGTTTTGATCCAGGAAAACTTTCCTCTTGTACAAGATAGTTGGGTAATGTGTCGTTATAATCGTAAACAGATCTGCTGAAGTTTAAAAATTCCGACTCAAACTTATCCATTAATTCAAGTTCAAATGTTGTGAACAACTCTTCAAAGTTACTGTATTGTGTTATATCACCATATAATGAAAAGTTTTGTTGGCTAGATTGGTTAAACAATATTTTTTTAAGGTAGGTATCGGGACTATTTTTTACAATTTTTGAATTATCAAACCATCCGTATTGTGGTGCGTTCCAAAATAACCTAACACTACCATTAAACATTGCTGGATTATTAGATAACTCAACTTTCATTTTTTGATTCTTAAACGCTTCAACTTTTGCTTGATTAATATTAGAACCAAATGAAGGCAAAACATAATATGAATCAGGAAGTAATGTACTTCTAACAACAACAGACCAAGGACTAACTCTCATAGATCTTTGATTACTATTTGGGTCAAATCCTGATGTTTCAAAAATTGTTGAGTTTTGTGTGTTAAACATCATTAACTTATTGTCGTTAAGATAATTTTGTATTTGTTGTGACCCAATTCCCTGAACATAAGCATTTTGAACAACAAAGTTTGATGTGTTTGCCGTTTGTATTGTTGAGGTTTGGTATAATCCTATTCCTCCTGTTGAACCTGAAACTTGTGATGTAATAACAACATTACCATTAAGGTTCTGTCCGTTTAATATTGATCCATTTGTAACCACATTATTTGAAATTGCAATCACTTGTATTGGTGGATTCAACACAGTATAATTATATGTTTCTGCCGATGTGCTTGTTAGTTCATAAATTTGAGTGACTCCTGTAGTTGCACTGTATATATTTAAAACTGTAACCGCAGATGTAGATGGGCTACCACCAATAATTTGTCCTGGTTGTATTGGGTATGGTGTTGTATTTGTTAAGTAACCATATGACCCCAACACAAACGGTAAGGTTGTAAATGCGGCGCTAAAGTTTAATGGTGTGGTATAGTATCCAATACCTCCTGTTGTACCAGTTACTTGTGTCACTAATTGTATATTAGCATTTAGTGAAGGAATAAAAATTGTATGTGGTAAAGTAATAAAGTTATTTGATATACTATTAATTGTAATACCAGTACCATTTGTGGAACATGTTCCCGTAACTTGTATAACATTACTTGCTCCCGTAATTGTTTGTACAATACATGTTCCCGAAACTTGTGTTTGACCACTAAACAATTTAAGACCTTGTATAAACACATTAAAGTCATCCATCAATTGTGGGTAGAATCCTGTATTAATATCCGTAAATGATGGAGATCCTGTTGTGGTATCCAAAACTAAATTTTTTTGTGTCCCATCAACAACAAGATTATAGTTATATGTTGCGGCGGAAGTCGCAGGATCCCAATTTTCTAAATAATTAAAGTCTTTCCACACATCATCTAATATGTCGACTCCTGTATCTCTATAAATTTTATATCGGTGCCAAATTGATCCGTATTTTAATATCCATGCATATGGTAACTTATGTACAGCCCCAAACTTTTTTAGTGTTGCAACAATGTAATCTAAATCAGTTTCAGTTTCATTGGCATATGTCTTATATTTTTCTTTTAAAGTCGCTAAAGGCAAACTGTTTAAGAAAAGATAAGCAGCATTTTTGTAAGGATATAAATCATTTTGTTTGTATCTGAAATTAAATACCCCCTGTTGTATCGCATTAATAAAATATGGGGTATTCAACATTGATGTCGTTTGAGAATCTGTTAAGTAGTTGGTATAGTTTTCATAATTTAAATTACCTTCAGTAATCAACTGACTTGCAAACCCTCTTGTTTCATAAAAAGTCTTAAGGTTTGATGTGTCGATTGTGACATTTAAATTTATAAAATTAAAATGTGTAAATGGTCTTTTGTCGTTATTAGTATCTGAGAGCGTAAAGTTTGTTACGGTTTTATGGACTTCATTATAACCTATAACTAATTTAGTGTCTATTACATCTGTAACATTATTTAAACTTTTCCCATTAGCCATATTTGTTTTAACCCAAGAAAAATTTGTAAATGGGTATGTATCCACAAAATCAAATTCGTTAGATACTGATGAATTACTTAAGTACTTATTTATGTTTGTAATATTATTAGCGTTTGATAACGATACGGATGGTTGAGATTTAAGAGATGAAAAAATAGACCCATTGTAAATAACATTTGGGTTAGCCGCATCATTTTTTAGGTATGGGGTTACAAATTCACCTCTAGAGAATGTTTGCCAACTCTCACCTTGACCTTGATTTGATATATGCATTAAAAATGGGACATAGTTGTTTGAATCTAAAAGATATTCTTTTAATTTTTTAGATAAGAATGGATTGTCATTGCCTAAACTTTGTAGGATATTTACCGCTTCACTATCAGACTCAACTTCATATATACTTAAATTATATCCACTCTTTCTATTGAATCTACTATAATAAGAATTAACAATAAGTCTTTCGTAAATCTCATAAAAGTATTTAGATTCTTCTTTATTTTGAAAGACCTCATTTGAGATGGGGAAATCAATCGAATTTAAAGATTCTCTTAATGGTTGGGTGTTACTATCGAATACTTGGAAATCAATATCCTTATCGGCCAACCTTTCCGTATACCCTTTAATAAATTGTTCAACAAATTCAACTTCAGGCCAAACTTCAGGGCTATACGCCCTATAAGTACTTGCTACGGTTTGATCACCAGGATAAATAACTTCAAATTTTTCTTTATTATCCTCACCAATACTTTCTTTAATTACTTGTGGCCATGGATAAATTGGTTCGTTGTTTTGTGATGATGTTTTTACATCAACGCTAGGTGCTGCGGAAATATTACCAAATATTGCCGCTCTTCTAAATTGATTTTCTCTTTGGTCCCAAGCTTTTTTATGAACCTCATCTAACAATCTAAGAAACGCTTCTCCTTGACAATAAAAGACTGCAAGTATATTTCTAATTGATGGTACGAATCCCAAACCACCATTACCTTGTGCGTTAAATTTTGTAGCTAAAGAGGCACTTATTTCATATTCAATTTTTTTTCTAAATTCAGATACCTTTTTTGCCATAGAATCTGTTATTGACATAAACGAATTTGAACCCTCAAAAAACCAAACGGTGTTATTATTTTTCTTTAAAATTCCCTCTAAAGTTTGTTTAAAGTTAATAATAACAGCATCACTTTCTTTATAATCTCCTTTAGGTGCATTTTTTTGTGAAACATAGGTTGTAACCAAATCAATTTGATTTATATCAACTTGTTTTTTTAGTTTTCCTACCGAAACATTTGATGGTATGTCTGACTTAGTTTTTATACCACCAATTGTGTAACTACCATTAATCCCAAAAATACTATTTTGACCTAAGATGTCATTATATTGTTGTATGTCTCCTTCAAGTTTTGCGACCGCAATACCTCTTTTTTCTAAGTCTAATACTTCCTTAAAAACAAATGTATTTTCTTTTGTTTTTAACACAATAGGATTTTCTCTATCCATGTTAGTTGAAAACCATGATCCATTCCCATATAGGAATATAATTTGTTGGTAGGTTAAAAGATTGTTTGTAAAGAGCGTCATGTCTGTAAGAAGACCCATGTTTTCCTTTTCAAATTGAGCTAAAACATCTGTTATAAAGTTTTGTAATCTATATTTTAATTGTAGTAATGTTATCTCAGGAAAGTTATCAGGAATAAGTCCTTTAGATTTATAATCAGAATAAATCTCTTTCATTTTTTGATATCCTCTACTCACAGTTTGTGGTGCGGTAACAGAGTCAGAACCAGATGTGGTATTACCTTGTTGTTTAACTACAGGTGTTGTGGTAATTGTACTTTTATACATTTGAGGAACCGCCATTAAAGCTCCAAAATTTACATAAGACAACAAAGTATATTTGTACCCATAAAACTTTAATTTAATTTGAAAGTTGTGCGTTGATGGGTCAAATGTTGATGTAAAAGACTGTAACATTATAGGAAACTTAATTGCTTTCCCATAGTATCCTTTTAAGGTTAATGTGAATTGTGGGTATGGTAATTGGAAAAACGCAGCATATGGTGAGTTGTTTCCACCTTCAAATAACGCTCTACCTTTAACATCCTCTAAATCAACATCAATTACAGGTAAAAAATCTGTACCAATTGATACCCTAATGGCTTTCATACCTAACAAACCATTGTCTACCGCACCTGGAGTACCATTAGACCAAAGGTTTTGTGTCATATAATAATCGTCAGATTTATTTGGGTTTTTTACCGAGTTTTGTTTTGGTTGATTTACACCCTGACCTGAAAGAGTATCCTTGCCCGTTACTTCATCCGCCCAATTGGTATCCATGAATGTTTTATTTCCGGGATTTAAAAAATTAATTTTACTAACTGATATAGTTCTTGATGAGTCGTTCATTGCGGTACCAACCGCTAACTTTGTTCTTGGTAAAACATTGCATTCTAAATTAGCATAATAAACTAAGTTTTCTTGTTTAACCAATCTATCGCTAACATTACCAAGTTCATCAACAGTTTTATTTGGGTCAATTAAACTAATGTTATCATAATCAAGTTCAACTAAAATATTTTCTTGATCACCTACCATAATAGAAGAAATAGTTTTCGTATGTATTTTTATAGTCTTGTAGTGAAGCAACCAAAGGAAATGGAATTGTTAAAACTGCTCCATCAGGGATTGAGTATTCATCTCCTGAATATTGGGGGTTTGCCGCTTGTATTAACCACCCAAAGTATGGTGTGTTATAATAAAGTTGCGATACTTTATCCAATCTAGATTGTCCAACAATATAGATGTAATTTTTATCAGATGATTTTGAGGGTAATTGCACATACGGTACAACAGTTTGTTCACCATTGAGCAAAAAATCCGAATACCTATTCCAATATTGATATGCCATAATTAATTAAATGTTACTTTCCCGTTGAATGTTGATTTTTGTTCATTCAAGTTATTTTTTGAATATAAGTCTTTAATTCTTTTAGTTTTTGTGTTTAAGTTGCCTTCAGCCGGAGTTTTGTAACCACAAGTTTTTACTGTGTTATCTGGTATCTTCCAAGTTGAGGCTTGTATATAAATTGGGTCGTCAACTAACTTTTTCAATTCTCCCTCCCAATAAGTTTTAAAAGGTGCGAATTGTGTGTTTTTTAAATTTTCACATGTACTTTTAATAAGATCAACCAAATTAGTATCACCTTTAACTTCATTACCGCTTGTCAACTCATTAACCATTGTTTGGTATTTATTTTCAGTTAAGAAGAATGGCGACATAAGACTATAATATCTATTAGTAGGACAATCAACAAAGAAAGATTGGTTTAACCCAACAACAACAGACGAACAACCACTTCCACTATCAATAGTAGAGTTACTTTTCTTAAAGTAATCACCTGTAAATCCTCGAGCATAAATTAAACCATTAAAACTTTCAATAATATTTTTAACTTTAAATGTGAGTACATCTATAATAGATCCGCTATTTTCGTTTACACTGAAGAATGTATCACCACTTAAGTCATATAATAATGGTTCGTTTGTCCCTTGTAACCTTCCATCTAATTTTGATGATACCACATCTAACCGTCTAAAAATATAGTTCAATTCATTTTCTACAGAAACTATGTTAGTCGTGTTGTTAGTTATTGAGTTTAATATCTCCCCTTTACCTGTAGAGACTTGTATTTTTAATTTTTCTTCTAATTCTCTTTTTTGTTTTCCGGTTATACCGCCCGATCTATTTATTGCCGCAAATAAAATTGGGTTATCTCCTTGATTAATGTCTTTTACTACCTCACCATATAAATCATCAACAAAATTTTGATACTCATTAGACTTACCGTAAATAACGGTATCAACCGCTTCATTTATGTATCCACAAAGTTCACCTTTAGTATAGTTGTTATTTTTCATAGCAATTAAAGTTGCTCCATATGAATAATCCAATGTTGTTTTACTCAACATATCGCTATAGGCTTTAAAATACTCTTGTAATTTTCCTTCTAACTCTGTATATATCCCTGCGTAGTCCATAGTAGTCCCATCGACCACTGTACCAACTGTATCTCCACCTTTTTGTGGTTGTACACTATTAATTTGATTGACTTGTTGTTGACTAACAGGTGGAACTCCTCCTGTTATTTTATTTACAACATATTTGTCTAACTTACTTGTGTCTTCAGTTGCGGTCGCTCTTTCATCATAAATTTCTGTATTCGCATAAAAATTAAATGAAAGTGCGTTTTGTAATTGTTGTACAGGTTCTTTAAGTCCCATACCTCCAATAATATTGAATGCCAATGTTATTTTTGCCAACATTGGTTGTATTCCAATACCTTCAGGGTTTAAATCTAAACCTTCAAATGTAAGACCCAATGATGTTGGTATAATTTTAGTATTAAAAAAGTCACCAATTCTTAACACTAAAACCGGTGGTGCCCCAAATGAAGTATTTAATGCGTCGTTATATTTTGGTCTACCGTCAGGTCCAATAATAGGAATTGTTTGTCCAGGTCTTGTACACTGATGTAAAAATGTTAATCTAGCATTTAAACCTTCAGGTGTCATTGAGTGGAATGATGGGCTAAAGAATTTAACTCTATCTTTAATGGTGTCGTAGATCATCGGATTTGTTTCTTTAATAACCTCAAAATAATCACATTCCGTAAATAAATTTCTTAATATTTTTTTAGAAATTCCTTCTTTTAATTTTTGTTCAATAGTAATTTTAGGTTCAGGTTTAATACTTTGAGTAATCCCTGTTAGAATATTTTGTGGGTTGTTACTAGTTGTTTCAATTACCACAGGTGGTGGAATAACGGGTACTTCAGGTTTCTTTTGTACTGTTGCAACAATTTTATTTATGGCAACCCTTCTACATGCCATTGCAGGAACACTATACCATTCGGCCTGTGAGGTCACTTTAGGTGGATTATAAAATGCATCTTTAACATTATTTCTACAATCAACACTCGAAGTTAAAATATTTCCTCCTTGAGCATTATTAACACTTACATCGGTAGGTGTTTCCGTAGCTGCCGCCTCTGCTCTTGTTTTAGCAATTACAATTTCTTCACCATTAGGGTTTAATACAAGATTAAACTTTTTATCGTCATAATATTTTTTAATTGTTGTACCTCCTGAAAGTGGTTGTTGTAAAAACCATTGGAGTACTGAATTATTTCTTCTTTCAGAGAGGGATTGATTATACGACACTGCCGCAACTGCTGAGGCCGAACCTATCATTTCAATATCAATTTTACCATTTTGATTTACCAAAATCTCTTCTATCTGTTTTAATAATTCTGTTGAAATAAAATTAAAATTACCAATAACAACTTCATTAAAGAAATTTTGAACTCCTGATCCTAAAAATACATCAGTACCTGATATAACTTTTTGTGGTGCTTGTGTTGTGTAAACACCATTTTGTAAACCCAAGTATGCATTATAATAATCATTATATGGACCAGTTGTTAGCTTTGATTTTGGAATGTCATTATGGAAATAAAAACCATATCCCTCATATTTTGATGTCAAATCAACAGTTTCAAATTGTGGGTTTTGGGCTTCTTGATTTCCATTTGCGGTAGAATTTGGGATATCGTCGGCGTTTGAAACCTTACCTACATTACCGCCTTCATTATTGACAGGAATACTTTGTAAAACTTGTATTTGTTCTTCGGAAGTTAATCGTGGGTTATTTAAAATTTGTTGGTAAGTATATAAATCTTTAGAGGGTATTGTGTTAAACTTTGCCGCCAATTCATATAAATCATACTTCATACAACCTGCAAAAAACGAATCAATAATACTTTGTACTCTATCTTTATTAGCTCCCTTCATTTGTTTTTCAATGATTGTATTCATCATGGCTGGATTATCAACAATAATTGTCCAACTTAATTGTCCACTTCTAGCGGTGTTTTTGTAGGTATATATTGGTTCAGGTCTACCTAAGAATGTTGTTGGGTTAAATTCAGGTCGTGAATCATCAGAGAATGTTAAGTTATAAGGTGGGAACCACATAATTCTTCCTCCATTAGGCCCTTTCTCACATGTTGGTAATTCATCGTAAGTAAATCCAGGTCTATCTGAAGTTCTCCAAGCTAAGTTCTCAAGGGAGAACATATATTTTTTTACTTTATTGTCAACTATATTTGTTGATCCAGGGTTTCTTAAAGGAGCAATGTTCAAGTTATAAGTGTTATCTAACACTGAATAATCAAACTGACGACCTGTTTTGGTAATACCGTCAGATTTTTGTAAGTCAGCGTAAGTATAATAAGGGGTGTCTTTTTGGAAAACTCTACAGTATTCTAATCCTGCTTGTGTTCCATCCGCCTGATTAACATATGATAAAACTTGTGATCCTTTTGTTAATTCTTTGTACCCATCATTGAATACTTTTGAGACCTGATTAATTGCGGTTCCAACATGTTTTAATCTAGCCTGACCTTGTAATTGATCTGCGGATTCAATTAATCTTTGTGTGTTATATAAAATTGATCCAGGTTTGAATGGGATGTCAACAGATTGGTATTGTAAGTAATCCGCAGATATTTGATTAAAGTCGTCATCAAGACTTCCCGCCCCACCACCTTGTGTTGCTCTAAAACCTGCGTTACCTTTGTATTTTGGTGAAGTCCAAACTAATTGCCCTGTAATACCACCACCGTCAGTATATGATTTACCTTTAAGACCAAATTTTAATTGACTTTCATTGCCTTCATATAATATTCCAAGTTCTTGTGGTCCATAAACAATTGTTGCTTGTTGTTCTCCAAACTGATTAACAGGTACTTGGTTTGGTGGCGAATCAATTAAACTTGGTTCTGAATTTGGGCTACCAACATAATATGTTCCAGTCTCAGGACTATCTTGACCAACAAGGGCGTTTGCCAATGCCGAAAGACCTTGTATTAACCCAATGTTATAAGACGGTCTATATAGGTTATAATTTAACGCAGCAAATAATGTTGATCTTGTACCATTACCTGAATTTGCAACAAAAATTTCTGATGGATTTCTAGTTTTATTTAATATTGGAGATAATAAACCACCCGTTAAATTATTAATGGTATTTAAAGCACCATTTTGTTGTTGTGGATTTACATAAGGCGAATTCTCATTAAAGTAATCACCCGGTATAAATGATACAGGAAAGTATGTACCTGTAATTCTGTTTATTAAATTAACGGCATTTGCTAATGGATTTTCAGGTACCGTAATCCTCCAATCTCTTATAAAGAATGGTTGTTGTCCTGTGGCTAATAAGCTAGCGGTAAATGGATCCGTTATGGTGTCTAAATTAATTACACCAAGTGTTGCCTGATTAATTTCTTGTGCGACCCTTTCTTCAAATGCAAACTTAAGTTGGGTTGCTCCTATCTTTGCTAAGTAACTATCCGAAGATAAAGACCCGTTTGAACCAATTGGGTCGTCTTGGAAAATAACATTATATAACGAATATGATGAATAGTTATAATACCCTGGATTCCAAAAAGGTTGATATATTGGGTTTGTTAGGAAAGTATCGGTAATTATAACTAAATCTTTATAACCACCTGAAGGTCCCCATTTGTTTGTTACATATGCAGACTCAATATAAAATTCGTTGATTAATGGTAGTCCCTCCATTTGACCAGAAGTCAAAGGATAATAAGGTCCTTGGTTTGGTTCTAAAACAGGTGTTAAATTTACACCAATAGGGACTCCAAATCCGCCTTCGGGTCCAAATTCATTTAAAGGATATAAATCAGACGCAAATAAATTTGTTGAGACATAGTTGTTTGGTGAGTCCGTAACATTACTAACGGTTAGATTAGTTTCATAATTAATTGGGTTACCAGGAGAGTTGTAACTTCCTGGCACATTGTATGGCGATAAATTTCTTACCAATAACTGTTTTCGGAATGTTTCTGAATTACCAAACGATAAAAAACTTTCGGACATACTACTTTATTCTATAAATAGATATTATGCGTTTTTTTTGAAGAGTGTACATCCATTAATTTTTCTTACCTGTTGCTGCCGATGGGGCAGAACCTCCATCTAGGGTATAAGACAGTTCATTTGATAAATTTGGGTCTTGGAACCCTTTTAGTACTACATTCGTTATTTGATCTTTATCCATTTTTGCGGTGTTAGCATCTCCTTCCACTTTAACATTCACATTTACTGTTTTTGTTTCGTTAACCGGTTTATTATTACTACCATAAGTTTGTTTCAAATCATCTTTTCTGCTTTCTATTATATTTTGTACAAAACTTTCAGATGCACTTAAAAAACTATCTTTTATTTCAATTGCACCTTTAGTAAAATCCGCAATTGCCTTTGTTTGGTTGGCAGTATTTCCATCAATCGCAGCAACTAAGAAATCTTCCGTGGGCCCCGCAACCCCTTCAAACTTACCTCTTAAACCTTGAGTTGTTCCTAACTCATCTCTATATTTTGTTGCAACATCTTTATAACTACGAGAAACAAAGTTGGTTAGTTTTTCCATAGTTGGGGATGTCGCTCTAGCTAATTTCCCCATTAATTCTCCGCTTTGGAGTGTTGCATTAATTTGTTTTGTAATATCTAATTGGTCAATTGCAATTTGTTCAATAGATTGAGAAGATTCTTCGTTTGCCTTTTTTAGATCAGCAATGTCTTCAGGCGTTAATTCTTCAACATTTTTCTCTATTAAATTACCCGTCTCCATATCCTTGACTTGGATTGTTGCAACACCACTAGAATCAAGTTGAGCCATAGAAGCTATTAATTCTTTGGTTGCATCATCACCTTCCGCCAATGAAGGCATTCTAATTTGTTTTAACTTTCTATCAAAGTCTCCTGCCTGAATTGACATTTTTGCAAACTCAGAAGCGTCTATGTTCAACTCTTTAGCAACCTCTCTTAGTCTTCTTTGAGCTCCAGGTAGAATTTCCATTTTACCTGTTTTCTCATTAAATGTTGTAAATTCCTTACTTAAGTTAACAATTTCTTTTTGTAACGCTTCAGGGTCGTTTTGGGCTAAATCCATAGCTCTTAGTGGGTCTAATAATGCACTTGACGCAACTCCCAGCCTTTGGAGTCCTGCCGCCATATTAATTGCGTTTTCAGGTGAAAATAACTCTTCGGCAATTCTGAATGTATTAGTCATTGAAAGCCCGAATCTTTCTGAAGTAGCCGCCATCTTAGCTAAACCTTGAACACCATTGTCAAAATTATACAAATTGATTTTTTCAATATTTTGTTCAACTCCTGTTGAAATTGTTTTAACTGACATTCCAACACTTCTTGCGTAGTCAGTAACCCCTTTCATTTCTTCACCAACCTTTTGCATTGAGATCCCGACACTTCTAAACCCCTCAGCTAACTCGTTAACATCTAAACCTGTGACTTTTGAAACCGCTCCCATTTCAATTAATGTTTGGGTACTTAACAGAGCTGAGCTTTTTAACCCGTCCATTGAGTCGGCAATTAAATCGGCGGATTCCTGTTGAGTATACCCCATTTTTGCCAACTCAGGAGCTGCGTCGGCAATTGCTGTTTTAAATTCACTAACCCTTCCTCTAGCTAAACCAAAATTTTGTTGTATTGTATTACTTAGTTCGTCTAATTCTTTAAATGTCGCAAAGTCTGTAAGGTTAATTACGCCAAGCATTGCATCCTTCATACTTGTCATTACACCTGTAATGTTTGCTAAAGATGTAGGGTCAAAGGCGTTTACAATATTATTACTACCCTCAATTGTTTCAGCCGATTCAGTTTTGCCGCGGGTCTTGCCTTTTTTTAATTGATCGATTTCAGTTTTTTGGGCATTGATCATCTCAATAAGTTCATCTTTATCCTTCTTGGTTAATGAAATTGGATCTACACCTGGCATTTAACTTTTATTTATAAATATTTGATTAAGTTTTTTTTGTTTCTTCAACATATTTACCAATCAAATACCTTCTAACATAAGTTGGCATACACATAAACTCAGAATATTGTGTTCTAAAAATTCTAGAGAAATAATAAAATTCGTCTAATAAACTTGTTTTATATTGATATGAAAGGCCGAAAAAATTCCACCCCAAAAGTAATGTCGACCATTACTCTTTCTCCTGACGGGGCGATAACTTCTTTTGATAGGTCTAATCTTGGTTCATTATCTAAAATAAATCTTCTAATATATTTAGAGTCCGCAATAGGTAAAGTTTCAACAAATGTTGCAATTTTTAAATTGTCAGAATCTCCCTCAATTGAGACAATGTGTTTGTTAAGTCTTGAGGTGATAGTTGGTGCGGTTCTTTCTGAAGGATAAGAATTTATTAATTGTTCAATATCAAGTTTGTCTTTTAAACTAAGAAGTTTTAATAGGACTTTTTTTCCTGATACAGGAAGTGTGGTTTCAAATAAACCATCTTCATTAGGGGCAGACTTTGTTTTTTTGTAATTTAATTCGTCTAAAACAATCGTTGTTTTAAATCTATCGTCAGTTTTAGGGTCTACAGCGTTAATTGTATACTCAGGACCAAATGAAGTGTTTCTTAAAAAAATTAAAATTGCCTCAATATCGCCATCAAGCATTTCTTCAGGTCTTAAATCTCTTTCATAAACTTTAGTTCTTAAAAGGGGAATAATAATACTTTCTTGAATACTCTTTCTTGAGTCAACATTTGCAATAATGTTTTCGTCAGCGGCGGTTAAATAACCAACTTTTATCGATTTCTTTTTTGATTTGTAAAACACACCTTGACTAGGTAATTGTATTACATCGTGTGGTAAATTAAATTCTGCTTGACCAGCTTGATATGCGTCTTGTTCCATAATATAAAGTTCTTTTTTTATAAACATAAAAAAGACCTATCACTAGTAAAGTAAATAGGTCTTAATGTTATGTTTTATTTTTTTTAGTAAGTTTTTGATAAAAAATCAATAAACTAATATACAACGGTCCATTCTCATGTTGCAAGTAATCTTAGCGAGACCATCTGTGGAATATGTTAAGGAACCCCCATCATATCCTGTTAAGAAAGTTCCTTCTAAAATCCATTTCTCAACAACAACTCCTGTTGGGTCCAACATCTCAAGGTCAACATTTTTTTTGTAACCTGCTGCGTAACCCATACGACCTGTAACTGACTCAGCACATAGACGAATCCATTCCATAACCGCTTGAGACGCAGAAGGTCCGATTGGGTCACGGAAAGTAACGGGTAATTCACCCCAGTTAAATCTACCTGCAACATATGTTGAAGTATTTAAGAACTGAATTTCAGTTGCGGCAATTGTAAGTTTTGGTCTTGATGTCGTCTCAACATACCACTCATTAATACCAAGTGATGATGGAAACCTCAAAATCCACCTGTTCTCCCTTTTCGGTTCGTAAGGGATCGGCATTTTCATTAATAAATCAGCCATATCTTATTTTTTTTAATTTTTGTTTTGTTTTATTTTTTATTATAAATACTGCGAAATAAAAATTTTTCTATTTACTTCAATTATTTTTCAAATTATATCTTAACTAGAACTATAACTAGTTAAAATTTAGTTTTTTTTCCTCCTCCTGTATGATAAATATCTAATCCACTTTCATTATCAAAATGTTTCTTCATTGATTGAACATTCTTTAGGTCATCATCTGAAAAACCAATATATGGTGTAAAATAATTACTAATTTTGTTTTTAATATATGCCTTTTCTTGAAGTTTTTGTGATAAAGTTCTAACATATTCCATAAATTGTTTCATGGCACTTACTTTAAGTTCTTCTGGATTCGCAGCCGAACCTTCCCCAAAACTAACAGGATGCCATTTACACATTTCTAAATAAGTCTTTATAAGTTCGTCATCAGTCATATCCTCCTCATCTGTAATATCTCTATACTTTCTTAAATTTTTAACCAACTCTTGTTGATTTAAACCATGTTTGTTTTTTTTAATTAAATTATAAGTGGCATTTTTTAAAACACTTGGTGTGTGACCTCTTGCAGTAACTATTGCAAAAATAGACCCGTTATTAACCGCCTCCACAAAGTCGTCCCACGCAGGACCTGTTGGGGCTTTCATTGCATCATTTAAAAATTGTTTATCACCTGTAACTCTAAAATTTCTAAATGGTTCATCATCAAAATCAACTATTGTATGTCCTTCATATTCGAAAGGTTCTTTTCCAACTTCAGACCTATATTCGGCAAAATCTTCTGTTGACATGCCAACACTATTACCGTCTTTATCTTTTAAATAAATTTTAGTTGGCATATACATAAGATTATCATCCCAATCAAAAGCATAATATTTCATTGTTGGTGTTAACTGATCTTGTATAATTTCAGAAATTATTTCTTTAACAACTTTTTTATAACGCATACTAATAAATATCATATAAATAAAAAAAGGGGAACTTTCGATCCCCCTCTTCTTTTTTATTTACCACATTAAATATTCTCAAACGATGCTCCTGTTGGAGTGATGTAGAATGTTATGTCTATAAATTCAAGAGATCTTGTGGGTTTAATATAGATCTTACCTGTCATTTGGTTTCTATCTAAATCCTCAGGATTTGATGAAACTGTTACTCGGAAGTCATACAAACCACGGTCTCTTCTTATTGAGTCTAATATTGGGTTAACAGCGTTTAAGAAGTCTTGTCTTACTTGTGCGTCGTTTTGTTCAAACAATAACCTTACAGATACGGCTGAAATCAATTTACGAGCTTGTAATAACAATCTTCTCACATTGATTCTATCAAGAGCCGATTCCCTTACTTGTAGAGTTTTGTTACCCCAAATTACAGTACCAACATCAGAGAAGGTTGCGATTGGGTTAACTCTACCGTTGTAAAGAATGTCTCTATCTTCTTGAGTTAACTTCTTACGAGCTTTAATACAGTTAACAATACCACGAGTGTAACCCGCCGCTGCGAACCAAGGGAATGCGATGTTATCTGTTAACGCTAAATTTCTTGTTACCTCAGCTGTTGGTGGGATATAGATTTGAGTATTGTTTACACTATCTCTTGTTAATACCCAAGGGTAGTAAGTTGCCGTATAGTTAGAGTCAATTCCTGTGTTAAATAAGTTATCAACCGTTTCAGTTGGATATATAAATATATCTTGACCACCTGTTAATGTAGGACTAAACAAATCAACATCAGGGGTTGTACAAACATAAAGTGAGTCAGCCCTATTGAACTCTATCATAGTAATTGCGTCTTCAACAAGATTACTATTATTAACATAATCAATACCTGGACTTACAAATACATTAATGTTTGTTGCTTCAGGATTTGCAAATGTTTGTTGACCTAATAAGTATGCGTAGTAGTCTGTGTTTCCAAAGTCCATGGTACCATCACCAATAGAAATCTCTTTGAACGCTCCCCAACCAACTGCATTTGGATACCTTGATGTTGGACAAGCTCCGTTAAGGAATCCTGATCTACCAATTTGGAATCTGTCTTCATTGGTTCTCCATTCTCTATAGATATCCCATCCGTCAAACCCACCTTGTACTAAGAATGTGAATTTACGAGCAAACAACCTAAAGTACACATTTGTTGGTAATTCTGGTTCTGTAATGAATGGTGAATTACCACAAATAAATCTTGTATCTCCAGATGTTGAATATAAATCGTTTATTGTTAATGCACTTGCATTTGCATCCATGTGGAAACCTGCTGATATATAGTTCCACGGAACTGAATCAATATCACAAGTACTATTTGGTTCCGTCTTACCAACATATTCGAAGTATGCAGGATCCCATCCGTAACTGTTAGATATACCTAAATAAGTTCTTCTTACATTATCACCTTGACTTAATGTTGAATTAACCGCTCCTGAAGAAAGTGCAAAAGGTGGGTTCCATACAGTTTCACCAGGGAAATCATATTTACCTTTAATAATTGGGAATGGTGATTGTGCTCCTGAATAAAGACGGAAGTTAAATCCGTTAAATCCACAAGGAAGAGCGTCTATTGGCGCATCTTCAGACATTTCAACCATTACATATTTTGAATTCAACATGTATTCACCATCTAATGTACCAACTTTATTTCCAACAAAACTATTTTGTCCTGGATCCATTGTACAGTTAGTAAACTTCTCAAGTACTACAGGATTTGCATCTGTATCGAAATAATCTCTAATTAAAATATCAAATGTTAGATTTGACCAAGATTGGTTAATAATTGAAATCTTTAGTAATGTATTTGCCGCATCACCATCAGAAATTGTATAGAATCTAAATAAATCATATACTTTATTACCTCTTAATTCTGACACAACAAAAGGAGAGTTTGGTGTTTGCCATCTATCTAAATACCAACCAATTGAATCAAAATCCCCTGATTGTGCAGAGTCTAATGAAATTAAGTCAGGGTTTAATCCTCTGATATAACCTTTTTTCCATGAATAGTTCAACCACGATTGGAAGTTCTCCTCAGCAAAAACAGGAACTTCTATTCTTGGTTTTTGGAAGTTAGTAATACCAAATACTTTTGACCAATATTCGGGATCGTTTTGAGAAAAAGATGTTTCAAAACTATAATTTGTCCCAAACTTATCTGTTACATTTACACCAAAGGTCAAATAAGGATTTTTAAGTACTCCCGAATATTGACCTGCCATGTTTAAAGACACATTAGTTATTCCAGTTACAGAGTATACTGGGTTAGTTGCGTTTGTGTAAGTTGCAACACCTCTTGATCTTAATGTACCTACCACAACATTATCGTAATCACTATAAGATGTACCTGTATAGTAATATAATTTACCATATATAGTACCGTTGTAACAATTTACAGGTTGTACTGTAGTCGTTGTTGTAGTTGTTGGTATTGGTGTAGGACAAGGACTAGTTGTAGTAGTCGTTGTTGAGGTACTAGTTGTTGTTGAGGTAAAAATAATCTGAGTTAATCCAGTTACATTTGCGTAGAAGGAATATCCTGAGTACTGATAATTACCCGTATTTTCAAATAAAGCGTAATACCACGAATCGTTAAGTGCTGAAGTCAAATCAGTATCGTTTAATGAAACAGAAGGAACTTCGAATACATTTGTTGATGCACTATATCCTGAAAGTGCGTCATAATCAACCGTTGGGATAGAACCAAAGTAAGAAATTACTTCATCTTCTGCGGTAGTTGGTGAGTCAGCACTAATTACGCTAAAAATTAAATCTTTAATTTGTTCATCTAATGTTGATGTACTTCCGTTGTATTGTTCGTATTGGTTATAAAGTATTGCCTGTATCTCATCAGGAAAATCATTATTATATGCGATAGTTGCAGTATCATTTGAACATCCTGAGAAATCAACAAAGAATTCGATCTCTTTTGGGTCTACACAAATAAAGTCACAAGTGTTAACACTTTGAGTACCACTAAGACAGTAGATACCCACAGTATTTACATCAACATTCGCAACTGTTGCTACAGACCAAGATGGTCCTGCGTCATAACCCGATAATCCAAGAATTCTTGTAACAAACAATTGGTTAGATTGTTGTAAGTACGCCTTAGCAATATAAGACGCTTCATATTTTGGAATTTGTGTGTTTATATATTTTTCTGGTGATGTTCCACCGAACACAGTTTGATACTCATCAAAACTTGTGATGAATATTGGTTCAAAAGCCGGTCCTATTAGTGTTTCGCCTACAATTCCCAAAGTAGTAACTCCAACACTTTGAGCTACAAAACTTAAATCAACCTCTGAGGTATAAACACCAGGAGAAACAAAAACTTTACTATTAGTTGCCATATCAAGTATTTCTTTTTTTAGTTATTTATTTTTTTTTATAAATACTTGGTAAAACATCAAAAACTTTATATTACTAAAACTATTTACATTTTGGTGAGATTTTATTCTGCCTTTTTTCTGCCCCTATGCCTAAAGATAACAAGATGATAAAAAATTTAAAAATAGACCCTGAAGTTCATGCGGTCCTTAAAAAATATTGTGATAAAAGAGGGATTAAAATGTATCGATTTTTAGAGTCTTTAATTTTAGAAAAATGTACTGAAAAGAAAGATATCTATGGAGAAAACTAAATTAGTTTTTGAGTAAATACTAATTGTGGGTCTTCACTAACTTGTCCTATTATAATAACAATTCTTATCAAATCATCACTATTAACTTGGATTAATGTTACATCATCTCCATAGTATTGGTTATTTATGTAAACCGAATATGACCCAATATTTCTACTATCCTCAAAATATAAGTTACATGTATAATCAAAATGAATTTCTTTAGTTGTTGCACTATTCGGATAGTCAAAATAAATTTTTTCAGGATTAACGGGTTCTTGTCTTTTTTGTTTTCTTTTTGATGTTCTTTGGTCAACCTCAAATACTTGGAATGTCCTTGATAACGCTGGTGATACCTCAAATTGATCTGAATCAATTAAAAATCCCATCATTGTAAAATCATATTTTTGTATGTAATATTTTCTTTTTTCTAAATCTAAAACTGATTCGTCAGTAAACCCGTCATTTATAATTGGGATATAGTGACCATTAATTACTTGGTATGCCTGTCTTGATGCAAATGTTTCAAGAACCCTTTGGTTTAAAGTATTAACTTCTCTCATTCTATTACAAACAATTGCAACTGTATATTTGAAGTCTGCAGGGACTGGTTGTGGAATTTTGTAAATGTCTGCCCCCGCTCTATTGCCATCCCAAGTCGGTACTTCCATGTAATAATACATCCTTCTGTTAGGTATGTTATACATAACTGCCGGATTGTTACCGTACTTTACTTCAGGATTCCTAATTATTGTTAAAAAAGGTGGTTCTATATTCTTGTCTATATTTTGAAAGTCCCATGTCTCAACAAATTGTGACCAATTCTGAGTGGTTATTATAATATCAACCACAGGTATTTTTTTTCCTTCTGAAACTATATTGAATTTTTCTTTAACAAATTCTAAAAACCCTTTATCCAAATCAGCATGAAGAAGGGACTTAGGTAGATAAGTACCATCCTTAGTAATCATATCTTTTATCTGTTCCCTTCTTGGTAAAAGAATTTTGGAATAGTTCAAAGGTATTGTTGGTTTAACTGGGTGACTTTTTGGTAATGCCATTATAATCCTCTAAATTCATTTGGTCCAACAGGAGCCGCGATTATTGTTCTATAAAAAGGTTTAAATCCTTTATATGTGTGTTTTGTGTCAGATATTACACGACCATCGTTAATAACAGTATAATAACGAACAAAATTTTCACTGTCATAGTATCCAATGTAGTCACCAAAATCAACATCAATGTTTAAGTTTTCTAAAGTTTTTAAATAAACTGAAATTGTAATATTACCTGGCTCAAACTGATCCATTCTTGTAGTGCCAATAAATTTGTTTTCAGGCGCAGCAACCGTTATTTGAGCGTTAAACTCTATAGGTGGTAAAAATTTAACTCCGTCCTCAGTAACTTCACCATAAACATCGTCAGTTTTAATTTTGTTTCTATCAATTTTATACAGAACGCAAGTATAGTTCATGTCACCAATAAGCCATTCCTGACCCATCTCAACTTCTAATTCAAAATCTCTATCTCCAAAGAATTTACCTAACCTTGTTATTGGAACATTACTTCTCATTTAGTTATTTTATTGATAAATATTTATTTTATTGTTATTTTTATTAAAAGACTAAATTTGGAAAACGAATCTTCCTTAGTTGAGCATCAGGCTCTCGAAATTCTCGAGTCATATAGTGGCGCAAATAACTATATAATTTTTTTAAAACAGAAAAAAAAAAACTCAAAAAAGTTTTACCCAACAAGAGCTCAATCTGACTACATAGTTAATTACCATAACGCCGCACCAAAGGTTGCCAGAAAATGGGTTGACCTTGACACATACTTTGCAAAAAAGTTTGCAGAAGAAAGATATTTGATACAGACACCTGAACAAATTTATATTGAAAAATTACTTGTAGAAAAAGAAAAATCTTACCATATTTGGGGTAAGTTTTTTGAGAAAGATTCTTTATCGGAATTTTGGGTACCTAAATCCGCCCTAATTAAAACACACAATGTACAATCTGTTTCTATTGATTATTCTAAGTATTCTCATCGTCCTCCGCTTGATCATCAGAAAATTGCGATAGAAAAATTGGCAGGATCAAAAAGATTTATTTTGGCCGACGATATGGGTTTAGGGAAAACTACTTCTACCATTATTGCTGCATTAGAAACAGGAGCTAAAAAGATTTTAATTGTTTGTCCAGCATCTTTAAAAATTAATTGGCAAAGAGAAATTGCAAATTATTCAGATAGACCTGTTTATATTGCAGAAAGTAAAAAATTCTCAACTGAATCTGATTTTGTTATTGTTAATTATGACATTCTAAAAAATTTCCACGACACCGATCCAAAAAATAAAGAAGAATCAATATTACTACAATCAAACTTTGATATTGTTATTTTAGATGAGGCACACATGATTTCTAATGTTCAAGCACAAAGAACTAAAATCATTAACCACTTTGCCAAAAAAATTAATAGAGTTTGGTTGTTAACAGGAACCCCAATGACTTCTCGACCAATGAACTATTACAATCTATTAAATTTAATTGAGAGTCCTGTTGCTCAAAATTGGAAAGCATATGCGATTCGTTATTGTCAAGGATATCAATTCACAGCTGGTAAAAGAAAAGTTTGGAATGTAACGGGAGCATCTAACCTTGAGGAATTAAGGGATCGCACATCAAAACAAATTTTAAGAAGACTTAAAGAAGAAGTTTTGGATTTACCTGACAAGATTATCGCACCTGTTTACTTAAGGTTGAAATCTAAAGAATATGAAAACTTAATGGGTGAGTATTTTGATTGGTACGATAAAAACCCTAACGAATCATCCTCTCTTACCGTTCAGTTTTCCAAATTGATGAAAGTTAGAAAGGTAATTGCAAATGAAAAAACAAAACAAACAATTGAGTTTGTGGAAAACATTTTAGAACAAGGTAAGAAAGTAATCATCTTTACAAATTTTACCGATACCCTCCAAACAGTTTATCAACATTTTAGCAAACATGCTGTTTATCTTGATGGTAGTTGTTCTAATTCGGTTCGTCAACAAGCGGTCGATAAATTTCAAAACGATGAAAAAGTAACCGTATTTGTTGGAAACTTAAAGGCTGCTGGCGTTGGGTTAACCTTAACCGCCGCTGAGGTTGTTATAATGAACGACCTTTCATTTGTTCCCGCCGAACACTCACAAGCTGAGGACAGGGCTTATCGTTATGGTCAAAAATCAAATGTATTAGTTTATTATCCAATTTACGATAACACAATTGAAGGCGCAATATATGACATTCTTAATAAGAAGAAAGAAATTATACGAACCGTAATGGGTGATCAAATACAAGAAAATATTGGTGATATCGCTGAAGAAATTCTTAAAATGATAAATAAGTATCGATAGTTATATTTATCTATAATGGAAATCAAAATAAAATTTAATGACACTAAATTTCAAAAAGAAGATAAAGAACTTATTGATAAGTTTATAAATCTTTTACAAGAAAAATACCCACTAAAAAAATCAATAACAATAAAATTTTTGGGCAAACAACTTGGTTCAATGTCTACAGGATCAAGAACTAATAATGGTGAATTAAAGGTTTTAGCCAAAAACCGATTGAATCGAGATATAATGAGAACATTGGCACACGAATGGGTTCATGAATATCAAATGTCGGTCCAAGGCAGAGAACACGGTCCTAATATTGGCGGAAAAAACGAAGACGAAGCAAACGCATTTGCGGGAAGATTGGTTAAAATGTTTGAAAAACAATACCCTGATTTAGAAAAAAAACTTTATGAAACAAAAACTTTATCAAACAAAATTTCTTTACTTGAACAAAAGTTATTGATTTCGGAAAAAGACCAATTACAAAAAAATTTTATAAATGAAATGAAAAAAATTGGTATTGATAAATTACCATATTCATATTCCTCTTTAAAAAAATTCATAGATTCCAAAACTATGGATGTTCATTATAATAAACACTATAAAGGTTATGTTAAAAAACTTAACAAAGCTCTCTCAAGTAAAGATGGTGATATGGAACTTGAAGAAATAGTTAAATCTATAAGTAAGTTTGATAATACGGTTAGAAATAATGCGGGAGGAGCATTTAACCACGCATTATTTTGGAAAATGTTATCACCAAAAAAACAAATCCCAAAAGGCGAGATTTATCAACAGATTAAAAAAGACTTTGGTAATATTAAAAAAATGAAAGATGAATTTAATGCCGCCGCTAAAGATAGGTTTGGGTCAGGGTGGGCTTGGTTATATTTGGACAACAAAGGTAAATTAAAAATAATGTCTCTTCCAAACCAAGATAACCCCTTAATGAATGTAATCAAAAAAGGTGGGTTCCCACTTTTAGGTTTAGATGTTTGGGAGCACGCTTATTATCTAAAATATCAAAACAAAAGAGATGAATATATTAACAACTTTTGGAATGTTGTTAATTGGGAATTTGTTAATGATTTGTTTTTAACTAAAACAAAAAAAGAAAAAACACAACTAAAGGAAGAAGTGACCGAAAATTTTAAAAAGTCAAAAACTAAAGTTGAGTACCTTTGTAAATATAGTTTGTCTAGAGGTAAAGAAAATTCTCCTTTTTGTAGATTAGAAAATTTTGTAGACACAATAAATGATCAATACATTAAAAATGAGATTGAAGATAGTGTGGTTAGATTAGATAAATTTTTTAATAAAAAAACAGTTGGTACATTTCCAATGATTGTAGAGTTAAGTTTAAAAGATCCTCTACAAACAGGTAACTTTTTAAAATTAGTTTCTGATTTTATTATTGATGACGACAACGAATATGATAATGAAGAGACAAAAAAAATACTAAGAAAACAAAAAAACGCAACTACAGTTCCTGAAAATTTACCAGACCTTTTAGCATATGCAAGATATAAAGAACACCAAAAACATGAAAATAGATTTGTTGGTAAATATTTTAAACACAAAAAAACTAAACTACAATTAAATTATCGTTGTAGTGATGACGCTAAAGAAAAGTTAATTGATACTTTAATGAAAATTCATAATAATGAAGAAACTTTAAACTATCATTTCTTTAGAATAACCAAATGTTTAGTAGATTCATTTAAGTCGGGATCATACTACTTGAAAGCGGATTTAGAGACTATTGAGGATTTTTTAGATGAAGACGGAAATGTTATCTATCCCGCAGGATCACATTTTGAAGCAAAGAAAATGGACCCATTTATTGATAGCTACCTTTCAGAATTCTTTTCAATATTTAAAGAAAGTGCTATTTCAGACAAAAAACCAATAGTTGGTGAGTTGTATAACACATTAGTTGATAAAATTTTTATTTGGTTAAATAAAAATGAAAGTGCAAAAAATTACTTAGAAAAAGTTAAAAGTTTTATGTCAGGTATAATATACCAAGATGACACAATAGTTCCCACAAAATACATACAATTATATTGGTCCAATAAAGGTCAAAGAAGTTGTGACGAAAAAAGAGTATCAATAAGATTTAGAATAGACCCAAAATACTCACAAATAGATGCATACAAATTTATTGATTCTGACACTTTAGAGAGTTTTAAACTAACGGTACCTAATAATGAAAAAGAGTTAGTTTATTGTCCAACAAAATAATTCTTTTTGTTTAGATATTTATAAAAAAAATCTTATGGCAATTATTAATGAACCCGAAAGAAGTGAATTTTATCAAAAAGTAAGACACTTACTTGGAGCTCCTTTAAGATCGGTAGAGTTAGAGGATGAAATGATGGATACTCTGTTAGAGTACTCAATAGATGACTATTCCCAATATGTACAAGATTGGTTAACCGAATCCCAATGGACTTCATTATATAATCTAAATTTAGACACACAGTCTTTATCTAGAGCATTTGTAAGTAAAAGTTTAGATTTTGAAACCAGATACACTTATGCGTATTCTAAAATTGTTGGTTTACAAGCGGGAGGTGATTGGGTAATTAAAAAGGATTTTGTCCAATTAGTGCCAAATCAACAAATATATGAAATTCCAGCAGGTCGTGAAATAAATGAAATTTTATGGTTTACACCATCAACTTTAAATACTGCAATGTTTGGTGTCGGTGGATTTGCCGGTATTGGAGCAGGAACTGGTTTAGGTGGAGGAGGAGGACTTGCTCAAATTGGTAATATGGCGGGAAGTTATTATTTAACTCCAGCGTTTGATACTTTACTTAGAATGCAAGAAGTAAACATACAAAGAAGAATGTTTGCTGGGGAGTTAACTTATTATATTACCGCACTTCCCGGAGGTAAAAAGGGGTTACACTTATTAAACACACCAGGTGGTAGATTTGATTTTGGTAACGCAGAAATGTCAAACCATCAAGTTTGGTATTGGTATTATGACACCACAGATGGTGATAGAGACAAATGTTTAGCGGACAATCCTGATATAGTATTATTACCATCTGATGTTCCATTTGATAAATTAAGTTGGTATAAATTAAACAATCCCGCACAAGTTTGGGTTAGAAGATGGTTTACCGCTTACTGTAAAGAAACACTTGCAAGAGTTCGTGGTAAATTTAGTGGTAGTTTAAAAACTCCTGATGGTGATCTAACTATGGATTACGCTGCATTAGCAACCGAAGGTAAAGACGAAAAAACAAAACTAATAGAAGAGCTCATTGGTGCCGACGGAAGATTAACAAGACTTCGCCCTGAAAAAATAATGGAGAGAGAAGCATTACTTGCGGAAAATCTTAACAAACAACTTAAGTTTAGAGCGATGCCTCGTCAAATATATGTAATTTAATTTTATGCCAATTGTAAAAAACAAACCTGTTAGAAAAACTGTTTTCAGAGGAGAAAGATCATTAAACCTTGACACTTTTGAAACTGTCATAGTAAGTGATGAAATCTATAAAACAAATGGTGAGAATCTTTTAATTATAAAGGATGTCTCACAGTCTAAAGTGAAATTAGATTCAACAACTACTGACAAAATTAAAATAAAAACTTTAACCAATTGTACTATTATACCTGACATAGGTAGAATAGATGAAGATTGGGATGAAATTTCTATCGGTAGAGGGGCTTGCGTTGAGTTACAGTTTGTTAATGGTATTTGGTACATACTATCTTCAGACGGCATCAAGTTGGATTAACTTATTAAATGTGTTTCTCCCAACCCTCTTCTGCCAATTCATACATATAATTAGGGTCAATACCAACTGACTCCCAAAATTCTACTTCACCTTGTTCCATTTTAATTAAGTTCTCATAAATGTCATCTTGGTCTCCATCGTTAAATGGTTTACCGTTAATTAATTTACATTGGTCTGTTGTATAGAAACTTCTATCTTCAGGGTTCTTAATTAATAAAGTATCTCTAACCTCATCATCAAATACAATCAATAAAGGTTCCACGCGCTTATTAAATGTTGTAATTGCTCTTTGTATGTTATATTCGCCTAACATTTCTGGATTGTTCTCTAAATCAGATGGTTCAATACGATAACAATTAATCTGAATAACCGAATCAGTTGTGTTTGGATCTCCTTTTGTGTTAGTAAAATAAAGACCTAATTGATCATCACTCCACCCTTTTTTTGGTTTGTTAACTTTTTGAACATCTCCGTGTGACGCTTTGTTTCCATTATTAACATAAAGAATCATATCGCCAAGGTTTCCTTGTATACCATCTCTAATAAGGAGTTCCATGTGTGCCATTCTTGAGTTAAGATTACCTGCCTTAGTTGTTAGTTTACTTCGTTTAATGTAATCATCAACACTTAACTTAACTCTTGCTTTAGATGCGATCTCAGCCAACGGAACTCTTTGGTCAAATATCTTTTGGATGTATTCATAATACCACTCAATAAATTCTTTACCTTCACCATTAAGTAATTGGTTAACCCCTTTATCTAAGAATTTCTCAATATACTTTGGCATCTTTTTAGATTTAATACTATTACCGGTTAATTTTATTTTACCGTTGTGTTCCATCGTTGCGTAATTCTTACGAGCCAAGTTAATACACGAATCCCAAGTCCCATCACAATCAAGTCCCATCTCACCTTTCATAAAGATGTCGTTAAACTCTGCGACATCAGCGTCATAACCACGATACTCTTTACCTTCCTTAACCAACCAGTTTAATCCTTTACCAATATAAACCCTATCGTCAACACCTTCAGGTGGTAAGGAGAAGTTCATACCATCTGTATCACACACTAAAGGACTGTATCCTCTCTTCTCAAAGAACTTTAACATCTGTCTGAGGTATTGTCTACCTGTACAGGTGATCTGTTCTCCCATGTCAATATCTCCCCAAGGAAATACATGTGGTGCCGATAACGATCCGAAGAACGCATTGATAAAGATTTTGATTGGTAATTGTTTACGGTCAAAAGATGTTGATTTCTTTTTATCGATAGTCTTATACTCTGCCGCCAAGTTCTTATACATAATACGAGAGTTGCGGAAGTAGGTTAACAATCCTTTCATCGCCCCTGTGATATCACATTCGGGAAACACATTATGAACCAACTGAATGGATGGGTATAGTGAAGAGTAGTCAAGTTTTAATACATCCTTAGAATAACCCACTTTAAGTAATCGCGATAGACCACCAACAAAGTTTCTTTTTTCTTTTTTTATTGGAATAGCAAGTCCGTGCTTATAAGACCAAGCTAACATTACCATTTTCCATAATGTTGCGGTTCCCATTGTTGATGCTCTCTCATATGTTGTTGGTACTAAAGATGCCAATAGAAAAGTTGCTTGATTGAACTCGTCGTCAACAATCAAAGTTTCGTCAAGGTCATCGTCAAGATAACGCTCAACTATGTCATCTCCAGTTGTTTTAACATATACATCTCCTCGTCTTACACATATCTCATCCACCTTTGGGTCAATACCTACTTTCTTGTAGTTACCATTATCTGTGTTCAACCAATATTCTTCTTTATTGGCATACATAGATCCAATCTTTGTGTGGTCAATATATATACGATCTTTAGCCTCAGCATCAATATATTTGGTAATATACTTTAATCCGGCTTCTTTAATACTTGAGTTAATGGCTTGAGCTCTACGAACTGAATGGATAATATCAATTACATTATACCCCCACATTTGAACTTGATTAAATCTCTCGACCTCATTTGCTAACTTTAACATTGATTCTTTTTGTGAGATTGTTTTCTGTGCGTTCATTGAGATTGCAATCTTTTTAATGTCCAAGTTTAACGCCTTACATCTTTCAAATATCCAAAACCAGTCAAAGTTTGCGGAGTTATACCCTGAAATGATTGATGGTTTAATATCGTCTATGGTTCTAAAGAATTCAACAAGCCCTCTTCGTTCCTCGTCAGCGTCTTTACACTCAATTACTTTCATGAAACCTTTATTTGTTTTCATTCCAATCATGAAGATACGACCGTCTTTTGGTTCTAATGCGGTCGTCTCAAGGTCAAATACAAACCTTGTGATATCATTATATTCCTCAAATCCTTTGAATAATCTTTTTTCTTTTGAAATTAAGTATTGTTCCACCGGGGATAACAATGTAATAAGATCTTTTGTTTTTTCACCCCAAGGATCAACACCACCTTCTCTAAAAAACTGAATAAGGTTTCTATATCCTTTCATACATTTAACCAAAAATGTTAATCCGTCCTCCAATCTTTCATTATTATCGGTTCTTAATTTCTCAATAATAATTCCGTGTTTTCCCATTGCTTCTTTTTGCAATGCCTTTGATGATGAATAGAAATTTTGACCACGAAGGTCACCAACCCATGCGAATGAGATTAAAGTATCTCGTTGGATTTCTTTACCTTTGCCAGGTATTTCTTTTATTTTAAAAATTTTGTCTGAGACATAGTCGTACTCTACCGCCACTATGTATTTTTCAGGATCATTTCCTTCTAGGAAACTTTTAATTTCTTCTTGTGATGTCATATATTTTTTACTTTTGGTCTATTAGCTACCGAATTAGGTCGGCATTTACCTTCGTAAATAAATATAGTTTTTGTTTTGTTTTATATCAACTAAGTTTTTGAAAATATTTTGTTAAACTTTAGATTCTTCACATAATATACAGATTCTCATAGTTTTATTTTTTTAGTAAATTAATAAGTTCTTCTCTTTCTTCTTTAGTGATTGATTTATATTTTCTCATATCAACAATTACTTTTAATTGTTCAGGAAGAAAAACACCATCTAATGCGGTTTTAGCCGCCTCACATTCTCTATGAGTCATTTCAAA
>Ga0315292_10000041_pt1 | contig 44152 bp, 41 predicted proteins | sample YL17G13_0_MG_FD_204029 | JGI IMG/M metagenome (GOLD analysis project Ga0315292, IMG submission 204029) | Sediment microbial communities from Yellowstone Lake, YNP, Wyoming, USA - YL17G13_0 | ecosystem: Environmental > Aquatic > Freshwater > Lake > Sediment | place: USA: Wyoming | collected... | reverse complement strand
CACCGGGGGCAGCGTGCTGAGCTTGTCGACGCCCATCTTGCCGCCGTAGAGCAGCTCGCCCGTGAATCCCCACTTGAATGATTCGCTGGCCTGCTTTTCGCCGCCGGCACCAAGCCGCCACGCCGAGCTGACCGGCTGGGTGATTTTCAGACCGTTGGATTCTTGGGAAGATGGCTCAGGACAGTTCGTAGGTAAGCTGCACCCAAAGCGGCCATGACGAGGTTTTGTACCGACGTCCAGAGGGTGTCGGCCTAGGTGTACGAGCCGGAACGCGCGGCGCGGTAGACTGGTGCACATAGGCCGACACCCTCTGGCCGTATGAGGAATGACATGACCCGCTTGATTTCCGCGACGACAAAATCCCTCGTGGACCTGGGCGCGGCGGTATTGATCGCCTGTGCTCTGCCCAGCACCTCGCTCGCGCAGGCGGAAGGGGGTCTCTACATTGCCGGGTACCGCTTTAACTTCGAGCGGGCGGCCGAACAAGGCCTTGCACGGAATCCTCCGGGCCAGCGCTTCTTCGTGCTCGCACTGCCGCCGAACACCGCGGCGCTGACGACGGCGGCGACCACGGCGGCCGCTGCGGTGCGCGACCGGGTCGTTGCCAGCGGCGGGTTGCTCTACGTCTGCCAGCGCGACATCGATAACGGCTCGGTCGACACTGCGACGCTGGTGCCGGGAGTGGTCGCCGTGCGCGGCTTCCCGCCGCGCGGCAGCGACGCCATCCCCCGCGGCGAGCTTTACTTTCCCGACGAGAACCGCGACCTGCTGCCCAGGAGCAACAGGACGCTCAAGCGACTTCGGTCCACGTGCACCTGATCGGCCCGGACGTCAGATCAACGAGTCCTTCTTCAGCGTGTCGACGATCAGCTGGACGAACTGGTCGATCATGGCCGGCACGTTGCCGCGGTTGGTCACGGTCGTCGTCGCCACCGACCAGACGACTTCCGACGACGCGACGTCGAAGAGGCGACTGGCAACGGGTCGACGGCAACAACTTCTATATTCTGAACGCGGCAAGCCGGCTGAAGTGTGAACCGGGAAATGACCCCAGGGCCCGCAGCCGCGCCGTCAGATCAGCCTAGTGCGGAGCTTCTGGTATTCGGCGTCGGTGATCGAGCCCTTCGCCTTCAGTTCGTCGAGCTTCCGGATCTCATCGGCGGCGCTGAATCCGACGATGTTCCGCATCTCCTCCCGCGCCTTCGTCGCCTGAGCCTGGTTGCGCTCGGCCATGCCGCCGCCCTGGGTGAGCACGTAGGCGAGGACGCCGAGATAGGGAAGGATGATCAGGAAGATTACCCAGATCACCTTGGCCCCGCCCGAGATGTCGTCACGCCGGAAGAGGTCGCTGAACACCGAGATCAGCAGCCAGATCCAGAGCACGAACATGAAAATGACAAACACGTCGACCAGGAACGTCCCGAACTGCACGCCGCCCATGTGCACTGCTGCTTCTCCGTCCATGTCGCTTCTCCTTGCTATGTGATGTGAATAACTGACGCCGGCGCAAGTATAGGACGGATCACTCTTGTCCGTGCCCGAAAGCGGCCCCTGTAGGCCCGAGATCGACCCGAAGCGGCCAGTCGTGGATACTCGTCATGAAGTCTGCCGACTGACAGCGCTCCGCGGGACAGTATTCACTCCCTCAGCTCGACGGCGGTCCCTCTTCGAAGCAAGGCAGCCCGTCCGTGAGTTTGACCCAGCGGAGTTGGTGACTGGTCCAGACGTGAGCGGCCGGTGGAAATGCGTCTGGATCATCGAAGCTGCAGGTGGTCACGTGGATGGTAGGCCCGTATTCAGCGCGCCAATTCGTCAGCGGGGTGCCGCAGCGCCCACAGAAAGTCCGCGTGACGGACGGCGAAGAGTTGTATTCAACCGGTTTCCCGGCGGTGAATGCGAAGTCATCTGCATTCACGTACGACCACAGCACGATCGCCGCGGCGGAAGCCTTGCGACAACTGCGGCACTGACAAGTGCCGGTAACCAGCGGTTCGCCTTGAATTCGATACCGCACCGCGCCACACAGACACCCACCCTCAATAACCTTGCTCATGGAGCACCCCTCGAGTCATCGTGGTTCTATGAGTTGTACTTCTCCAGTGATCTCGCGCCTGGCATGCAGCGCAGTTGGCTGCTGTTGTCAGCGAACTGCTATTGCGGAAATCGCCTACCTCATGGCCCGCACCTGAACGCACCACTAAGGGCCGCGTTCCTCCGTCTGCTAAAGACTGCTTCTGGCCGATTTGGCGCGTACACGGGTGTCCGCTTTCCCTCGGCCCCGGGCTCCGACGGAAATCCTGTTCGCGACAGCGGACCTTGTACGGGGAAAGACGACCCGTTGCGGCCAGTCGCGCCTGGCTGCTTTGAGGAACCATTCTTTGTGCGTTGTTTCGCCGGCCCTGGAGTCTGTATTCTCCGAGTCTGCGGGTTGCCACCGACCACACGTGGCTGGTTCCATGTTTGAACTGCTGTGGCACGGGAGGGGGCTATCGTGAAGAAGATCAAGATCTGCTGTGCAGTCGCTCTTGCATCGTGGACTGCAGCTGCCGCGACGGCTGGCGAAGAGACTTTGGTCGCTGGCGTCCTTGGACCCGAGGGCCCGCTGTATGTCGACCATGACCTGTACTTCGTGGGTTGGATCTCCAACACGCTGTCAAAATGGGATGGCAAGAGGACCACGGTACTGAACAACCTTGCGGGTTGTGGCCACAATGGGCTGGCGCTCACCAAGCAGAAGACCTTTCTCGTCGCCTGCACCGATGCGCACGGTGCAATCCTCGAACTCGACATGACCGGCAAGCAACTTCGCCGCTGGGACGCCGACGACAAGGGCATCAAGTTCACCGGTGGCATCAACGATGTCGTGGTCACTGCCGATGGCGGCGCTTACGCCACGGTGTTCGGTCCCTATGAAAGCTTGCCGACCGCCGTGGCAGGCAAGATCATCTATCGCGCGCCCGGCAGCCAGAAGTGGGTCGAGGTGGCGAACGATCTCAACTACGCCAACGGCATTGGCGTCTCGCCGGACCAGAAGACGCTTTACGTCAGCGAAACCGTCGGCAACTGCATACTGAAATTCACCGTCAACGATGACGGTTCGCTTGGACACAGGTCGAATTTTGCGCTGCTGAACCTGCTGACACCAAACAAAGTGGAATCCTGGTGGCTGGGGCCGGACAGCATGAAGGTCGACCGCAAAGGCAATGTCTATGTCGCCCAATGGTCCGGCGGAAAGATATTGAAGATTTCGCCCGAAGGTAAACTCATGCACGCGTTTGCGATCGCCGCGGGCGATGGCACGACCAACGTTGCGTTCAGCGATGACGAAAGGTACCTGTACGTAACCGTCGTGAAAGACCCCGACGATTCGCAGGCGAAAGGCAGCGTCGTGAGGATCGAAAACGTGGAGTGATTGTCAGTGCGGAATGGCGAAGGACCGCTTTCGGGCGGCAATTTCGCTGAAGCTTATGACGGCTTCTGGCCGATAGCAGTCTCTCGGCGCGCTAGAGTTGCACGTGCGCCCTTCAGCACTCGCTGCTTCCAATAGGACCGCCGATTGCGGCTCCCCTCTACGTTTCAGGAGAACCCCGCCGAGGCCCCCGTAAACGTAGGCGTTGCAGCGGCCAATAACACGAAAAGCCTACGTTTACTGTGGCGCGCCCGACAGGATTCGAACCTGTGACCCCTGCCTTCGGAGGGCAGTACTCTATCCAACTGAGCTACGGGCGCGTGGCTGGTCCCCGGAAAAGGGGACGAGAATCATAGCTTTAGCGGACCTCTGAGTCCATTTTGGACTGGCCCCAACCGCGCGGGGGCAAGGTATACTTCTGAGCCCTGTCCAAAGCCTGTCCGGAGTGTTCGCGTGAGCGCTGATCACGATCGCACCTTTTTCGACACCTTCATGCTCGTCCTCGGCATCCTGCTTGGCGTCACGATCGCACTGGCCTTCCTCGCGCGCTTCATCGCCGGGCAGACATCGCTCGTCAGCCACCGCGAAGACCCGCTCAACCAGGCAGAAGTCGCGAGCCGCATCGAGCCGGTTGCACGCGTCGCTGTCGCCGGACAGGACAACGCCGCCCTGGCCCCGCCCGCCGCCGCCCCCATGGCAGCCGCGGTCGACATGCCGGGCGACCAGGTCTATGCCCAGGTCTGCACTGCGTGTCACGGAGCTGGCATCGCCGGCGCACCCAAGGCTGGCGACAAGGCCTCCTGGGGGCCGCGCATCTCCCAGGGAATGGACCTCCTGCACAAGCACGCGATCGAAGGCTACCAGGGCAAGGCCGGCTACATGCCGCCGAAGGGCGGACGCGCTGATCTGTCCGATCAGTCGATCGTGAACGCGGTCGATTACCTGGTCGCCGAGTCCAAGTAGGTTCCGCGCCGTGATGCGCAGGGCACACCGGCCGGCCGTTGCACTCGCCGTCCTGGCGCTGCTCGCCGCGGGCTGTACAACGCCGCCGGCCGAGCCAGTGTCGATGCGCGATCCGGCGGTGAGTTTCGCCAGCTTCAGGACCTTTGGCTGGACCCCGGCCCCGGCGGCCACCGACGCGCCGGTCAAGTTGCTGGACCAGAACATCCGCGCGTCGATCACGGCCGAGCTCACTCGCCGGGGTTACGTCGCGGCGGCCGAGAACCCGGACCTCCGCATCGCCTACGAAACGGCGAGTGCCAACAAGGTCAAGAACAACCCGGTGCGCATTGGCATCGGCATGGGCAGCTGGGGCGGTAACGTGGGCGGCTCGGTCAATGTCGGCAGCCCGAGCGTCAAGAATTACCAGGAAGGCTCGCTGGTCATTCACGCCATCGATGCGGCGCGCAATGCCGAAGTCTGGCAGGGCAGCGTCTCAGGACAGCTCGGCACCGGCAGCCTCGAGCCCGCCGCGATCAGCCAGGCCGTCGGCAAGGCGATGAAGGAGTTCCCGGCCCGGCCCGCGGGTCAGTAGCCGCTGCCCTCACCCGGCAAACCGCCGACCTCTCCGGCCAGCGGCAGAGATGCCTCACTCTTCCGCCTGCCGGAAATCCACGCCGAGCGACCGCAACTTGCGATACAGGTGCGTGCGCTCCATGCCCACGCGTTTGGCGAGCTGCCCCACCTTCCCATTGCACAGCTGCAGTTGCTGCGTGAGGTACGCACGCTCGAAGTGCTCGCGGGCCTCGCGCAGCGGCATCGACAGCAGGTCCTGCTTCACCAGCGGCTCGTTGTCCGGTGCCTGCGCAGTGATCTCGCGCTCGATCTCGTCGAGGCGGATTTCTTCCTGCCCGCCCTGGATCAGCAGACGATGCACGAGGTTTTTCAACTCGCGGATGTTGCCCGGCCACGGGTAATTGCGCAGGCGATTCTGCGCGGCGACCCCGAAGCGGCGAAATACCAGGCGCTCCTCGTCCACCAGGCGATCCACGTAATAGCGCAGCAACTCCGGGACGTCCTCGGAGTAGTCGCGCAGCGGGGGAATGCGCAGCGTGAGCAGGTTCAGGTTCGAGAGCAGGTCCACGCGGAACGGCTCGGCACCGCGCGTCTCGAAGCCGGGTTGCGCGGACGAAATCAGCCGGGCATCGAATCGCACCTGCACGCGCCCGCCCTTGCGCAGGAACGAGTTCGATTCGACGGCAGCGAGCAGCAGCCGCTGCGCAGTCGGCGGGAGGTCCTCGAGTCCGTTGGTGAAGAGCGTGCCGTGTGCCGCCTGCTCGAGCAGGCCGGGGCGCACACCGTCGCTGCGCTCGGCGCCGAAGAGCATTTCCTCCGCGTTCTCCTCGGTCAACGAGCCTGCCGCAAACGACACGAACGGGCCGGACGAGCGCGGGCTCAGCGTGTGGATGTAGCGTGCGAACGCCTCGCGGCCGGTACCGGACTCGCCGAGGACGAGCACCGCGGCTTCGTGCGGCGCCAGCAGCTTCACCTGCTCGCGCAGCTCGCGCATCAGGCGGCTGCGGCCGACCGGCGCCAGCAGCGGCGGCACGAGCGCCCGTGCCGCCTGCTTGCGGCGGTTGCCCTCCTCGAGCGCGCGCCGCACGGTCCGCAGCAACTTGGCGAGCGACAGCGGCTTCTCGACGTAGTCGATCGCGCCGAGGCGCGTGGCCTCGACAGCGGTCTCGACCGTGCCATGGCCCGACATCATGACCACGGGCGCGGCGAGCAACTGCGTCTGCTGCCACTCGCGCAGCAGGCTGATGCCGTCGGTGTCGGGCATCCAGATGTCGAGCAGCACCAGGTCGGGGGCCTGCTTGGCGCACGCGGCACGCGCCTCCGCAGCATTCGCCGCCACTTCCACGGTGTAGCCCTCCTCCGAGAGAATGTCCCGGACGAGTTCGCGGATGTCAGCCTCATCGTCAACGACCAGTATTCGCGCGGAACTCATGCACGCTCTCTCCTGGGCTCGAACTTGCGCACGTCGTGTCGCGCGCCCGCGGCCCTTGTTTCCTTCAACGGCAGAACGATGCGAATGCGCGCGCCGCCTTCGGCGCGATTGTCCGCTTCGATGTGCCCCCCGTGTTCCTCGACGATCTGGCGCACGATCGCAAGACCCAATCCCGTGCCCTTGGCCTTGGTCGTCACGTACGGATCGAACAGCTGACCCACCAGCTCGCGCTGGAAGCCCGGGCCATTGTCCGCAACCGTGACCTCGGCGGCTTCATCGCCGCCCCGCTGGACGAGCCGCGTCGTGACCGAGATTTCTCCGCCCTGCTGGTTCTCGAGCGCCTCGACCGCATTCGTGAGCAGGTTGTGCAGCAACTGCCGCAGCCTTCCGGGATCCGCGACCACTGTACCGAGCGAAGGGTCGAGATCCACGCTGAGCCGCAAGCGCCGTTGCGCGTCCTGCGCGCGATACAGATCGGTCACCTCCGTCACGAGCCGGTTCAGGTCCACCGCGGCCATCTCCAGGCGCGGCGCCCGAGCATACTCGCTGAACGCGTTCACCATCTCCTTCATCGCCTCGACCTGCTGGACGATGGTCTCGGTGGCGCGCTCGAGCAGCTGCGCGTCCTTCTCGTCCTTCATCGACGGCAGCAACTTGTGGCGCATGCGCTCCGCCGACAGGCGAATCGGCGTAAGCGGGTTCTTGATCTCATGGGCGAGGCGCCGGGCGACTTCTCCCCAGGCCGCTTCACGCTGTGCCTGCAACATGACAGTGATGTCATCGAACACCAGCACGTAGCCGCCGAGCGCGTCGGCCTCTCCCGGCAGCGGCGTGCACGCGCACATCAGGATGCGGCGCCCGGTCGTGGCCTGCAGCACGAACTGCTCGCGCCACTCGGTCTCGCCACCGTCGAGATGCGCGCGGCACGCGTCGGCAAACTGATGGGCCAGGCTGCTCTCGGCACCGAGCCCTGCGAACCCGTCACCCACCCGAGACTCGAGATCCTCGGCGAGGATCATGCTCGCAGCGCGGTTCGCGGTGCGCACCCGAAAATCCGGCTCGAGAGAAATGACGCCCGTGGACAGGCGCGCGAGCACGATCGCCAGCTTGGCGCGCTCCGTCTCGGCGTCGGCCTGCGCGCGGCGCTGGTCTTCGCGGGCACGGCGCAAGCGCTTCGTCATGTCGTTGAACGAGTGCACGAGAAAGCCCATTTCGTCGTGCGACGTGAGCGGCAGTCGCGTATCGAGATCGCCTTGCGCCACGGCCCGCGTGCCCTTCACCAGATCCTGGATCGGCTGCACCAGGCGTTGCGCCGTGAAGATCGCGCCGTACCACGCCGCGAGCAGCGACAGCAACAGCACCACGGTCAGCGTCAGGATGAAGCTCGCCTTGAGCGGCTTGCGCAGGTAGTCCTTCTCGCCGAACTGCTGGTACGCGGCCTGCACCGTGTCGGCCAGCGCGCCGAGGCGTTCCGCCACCGGGTACACCGCCTGCAGCACGAGCCTGTCCTGCCCGGTCATCGTCGGCCCGAGCGAAACGGCCGTGCGGATCAGGTAACCCCCGGCGGGTTGCGGCTCCAGGCTGACGAACGGGCGCCCCTGGCGGATCTGCAGCAGCACCTCGTCGGGCACCTGGTCCGGCACGATGTCGGACGAGAGGCCCTTGCTCACCGCGATGATCGAGCCGTTCTCGCTCGCCACGGTGAGCTCGAGCGCGCCCACCTGGCGGCGCAGCGATTCGAGCAGGCTGGGCATCGGACCGCCATTGACCGTCAGCTCATCGCCCATGACCTCCGTCGCCGCGAGGTGCTCGCGCATGCGCACTTCGAGCGCGGAGCGCGAGAGCACCAGCGCATCGTCGAGGCTGCGGCGGATCTCGACGTTGAACCAGCTGTCGATGCCCTTGTTCAGGAACTGCACGGCGAAGAAATAGACGAGCAGGATCGGTAGCGTCGCGAGCACGCCGAAGATCCACACCATGCGCGCCTTGAGCCGCGAGCCAATCACGTGGCCGCGCCAGTCGCGCACCAGCTGCGTCACCTTGACCGCCAGCAACCCGACCAGCAGCACGAGTCCCGCTATGTTGATCGCCAGGATCCAGGGGTGCAGGCGGCTGAACTGCTCGGAGTTCTGCGCGGTCTGCGCCATGAACAGGATCGCGGCCAGCCACAGCAGGCCGCCGATACCCATCACCGCCGCATTGGCGGCGCGCTTCAGGGTCGGAGCGTCCATGAGTACCAGTCGCTTTCCGCGCTCCAGTCGTCGGTCCAGAACAACAGCCAGCCGAACGAGTCGGCGGCGCTGGCCATGTCCAGCACGGCGCGAACTCGCCCCTCGTAGGTGGGCCCCGCCGGCAACAGCGTCGAATCGAGGATCGGCAGCCCGCGCAGGTCGGTGATTCGAGCGAGGGCCGCGTCGAGGGTGCCGAAATCCTGTTGCTCGCCGGTGTTGAGGTTGCGCACCAGGTAGCGCTGGCTCAACGCGTGGTAGTTGAGCTCGAAGTTCTGCTCGATAGAGGCTACGCCGGCGTCGGGCATGTAGCGGCGTACCCGGCTGACCTCGATCTCGTAGGTGAGGCGAAGTGTCAGTCCGCCATCGACCGCCTTGAGCGCTGCTGGAGGCAGACGCAGTTCGAGCTGGACGTCGAGTTCGTAAACGTCCTCGTCGAGCTCGGCCTGGGCACTGCGAATGAGCAGATGAGACTCGTTAGCATCCGCCGCAACCACATTCGTTGCGAGAAAGCACAGCAGCAGCCCGCCACAGAGTCGCAGCAATTGCTGCAACTGCAGCCTATTTCGTCGCTGTGGCGGAAAAGTGTGGCTCATTCCCAACGATCATAGGCTCTTCCGCAGGCAAGCAAAATAGAACCCGTCCATCTCGGCTTCGCCCGGCATCACCTGATACCCGGGACCCGCCCCCGGCAGCCGGGGGGGCCAGGTGGTGGTGAGCGCTGGCGTCCGGTCCTCGGCCTCATGGTGGCGAGCCAGGAAGCCCGACACGACCCGGCCGTTTTCGTCGGCCAGCACGGAGCAGCTTGTATAGAGAAGAGTGCCGCCCGGGCGCAGCTGGCGCCAGGCGGCCTCCAGCATCGCGCGCTGGCGCTTGACCAGCGCCAGGATGTCCTTCTCGCGGCGCAGCGCCTTGATATCCGGGTGCCGGCGGATCACCCCGGTCGCAGAACACGGCACGTCGAGCAGGATGCGGTCGTACGGCCGGCCGTCCCACCAGGTATCGGGCAGGACGGCATCCCCGGCCAGGGTCCGGGCCTGGAGACCCAGCCGAGCCAGGTTTTCGCGCACGCGCTCGAGCCGCAGCTCGGACACATCGAGCGCCGTGACATCCACTTGTCCGCCGGTTCGCTCCAGCAGGTGACAGGTCTTGCCGCCCGGAGCGGCGCACGCGTCGAGCACCCGCTCCCCCGGCTGCGCGCCAAGCAGTTCGATGGCCAACTGGGCTGCGGCGTCCTGTACGGAGAACTTGCCCTCCAGGAAACCGGGCAGCGATCGCACGTCGGCCGGCGGGGTGACGCGCAGGGCATCCGGCGCAAACGGGTGCGGCTCGGCCTGGAAGCCCGCGGCCTCGAGATCCCGGCGCACCTCGTCCACCGTCCCACGCATCCGGTTCACGCGCAGCCACAGGGGCGGGTGACGGTTGTTCGCGTCGAGCACGTCTTCGAGTATGTCGGGACGCTCGCGGCGCAGCGCCGCCACGAACCAGCGCGGATGCGCGGTGCGGACCGACACGTCGCGATCCACCGCGTGCAGGATGGCTTCCTGTTCGCGCTGGAAACGGCGCAACACTGCGTTGACGAAACCGGAAGCCTTCGGCAGGCCTAAGGCGTGCACGGCGCTCACGGTTTCCGACACCGCGGCGTGGGCAGCCACGTCACCGGAGACGAGCTGGTACAGCCCGACTTCGATCAGCGCGCGCAGTCGCGGCTGCAGTTTTTCGGGCGGTCGCTCGGCCAGCGCCTTGAGGATGGCGACGAGGCGCAAGTGCCAACGCAACGTACCGTAGCAGAGAGAGCGCTTGAGCCCGCGCGCCGAGCCTTCGTCGGATTCTGCGGCGAGCAACTCGTCCAATGAACGGCCGCCGTCGGTGACCTCGGCGACGATCCGGGCCGCATCTGCACGGATCCGGGCGGTGGGCGAGATATCAACCACCGGACTGCCCCAGGTGCGCGCCCAGCAATGGGCTGGCGCGCAGGAATTCCGCAGCTGCGGTCGGCTTGCGGCCCGGCAATTGCAGCCTGTCGAGTCGCAACGCACCGTCGCCCGTAGCGACGACGATGCGGCCGTCACGCGCCTCGATCACCTCGCCGGGCACCGCGGACACGGCAGCGACAGCCAGCGGCATCGCCTGCCAGATGCGCAGTTGCTGGCCGCGCCAGCGCGTTTCCGCGACGGGCCAGGGATTGAAGGCGCGGACGCGCCGGCTCAGGTCGAGCGCCGCGCAAGTCCAGTCGATCACGGCCTCCTCCTTGCGGATCTTGGCCGCGTACGTCACGCCTGACTTCGGTTGCGGCACCGGCGCGATGCGCCCGGCCGTCCACTCGTCGATCGCATCCACGACTGCCGCAGCCCCCAGCGCTGCAAGCCGATCGTGCAACTGCCCGCTCGTTTCCTCCGCGCCGATCGCGGTCTCGCGCACCAGCAGCAGCGGGCCCGTGTCGAGGCCCGCGTCCATCTTCATGATCGTGATGCCGGTGCGTTCGTCCCCCGCGAGAATCGCGCGGTGGATCGGCGCGGCGCCGCGCCAGCGGGGCAGCAGCGAGCCGTGAATATTGAGGCAACCGCGACGCGGCACGTCGAGAATCGCCTGCGGCAGGATCAGCCCGTAGGCGACGACCACCATCAGATCGGGAGCATACGACGCGACTCGCGCCACCGCGTCCGGTGTCTGCAGCGTGGCGGGCTGCTCCACCGGGATGCCGAGCGCGAGCGCCCGTCGCTTGACCGGCCCGGCCGTGAGGACCCGGCCCCGTCCGGCCGGGCGATCGGGCTGCGTGCAGGCGGCCACCACGGTGTGGCCGGCGGCGTGCAGCGCGTCGAGCGCCGGCACCGAGAATTCAGGCGTACCGGCGAAGACGATACGGAGCGGGTGGGTCAAATCACCGGCGCCCGCGACTTGTCGCGGCCCTTCGGGGCCGTCTCCCGGTCGCGCCGCTCTTTCTCCAGCTTCTTGCGGATCCGGGTGCGCTTCAATTCCGAGAGGTAATCGACGAACAGCTTGCCCTCGAGGTGGTCCATCTCGTGCTGGATGCACACGGCGAGCAGGCCGTCCGCCTCGAGGTCGAACGGCTTGCCGCTGCGGTCGAGCGCGCGCACCACGATCCGCTCGGAGCGGGAATTCAACTTGTCGTAGATGCCGGGGACCGACAGGCAGCCCTCCTCGGCCTCGATCGAGCCCTCGCGTTCGAGAATTTCCGGGTTGATGAACGTGAGCGGGTGGTTGCGGTCCTCGCTGACGTCCGTCACGAGCAGGCGCTTGTGGACATTGACCTGGGTGGCGGCCAGCCCGATGCCCGGGGCCGCGTACATGGTTTCCAGCATGTCGGCGATGAGTTTGCGCAGGGCGTCATCGACCCGCGCGACCGGCACGGCTTTGGTACGCAGTCGAGGGTCTGGATATTCAAGGATGGTGAGCTTCGCCATTCGTTGGGAAATGCTGCTAAAGTTAAGTCACGCTCGAAGTGAGCGTCTGCAGGAAGGCCCTGGACACCGTCGCCGTCCTGTGGCTTGGCTCGACTGAGACGTGGTCGGCAGCGGCTACCCGGCGGGCCGGATTATAAGGCGACGGTCGCGACCCCGATACCCGATGGAGAGAGGGATGGATCGTAACCTGCGTGCCCCGTCTTCAGCCTTGTTCAGCCCGCGAATGTGGGCCCGGGCCTTTGTCCTGGGAGCGTTCGTGGCCGCAACCGGGCTTGCGCTCGGCCTGGCCGTGCCAAAGTCCGCCCTGGCGGCGGATACCGCCGGGCGCTCCATGTCGGTGCCCATCGCGGCGAACGCGCCGGAACGTTATGTCGTCAAGAAGGGCGACACGCTCTGGGACATCGCGGGCGTGTTCCTCAACGATCCCTGGTACTGGCCGGAGATCTGGTACGTCAACCCGAACATCGCCAACCCGCACCTGATCTACCCGGGCGACGAGCTGTATCTCACGTACGTGGACGGCAAGCCGCGCATCACCGTTGGCCAGCCGGGCTCCGTGCGCCTCTCGCCGCAGGTGCGCTCGCAACCGCTCACCGGCGCCATCCGCGCCATCCCCTACGACCTTCTGATGGACTTCGTCGGGCGACCGCAACTGCTCGATGCAAAGCAGGTCAAGGATGCGCCGTACGTGATGGGCATGCGAGACCGCCACATCGTCGGCTCCACCGAGAATGAGATCTACGCCAAGGGCCTCGGTAACCCCGCGCCGGGCTCGCACTTCACGATTGTTCATGTCGGCGACGAACTGCGCGACCCCGACGATGGGGACCGGCTTGGCTTCATCGCCCACTACGCAGGGACCGGCGCGGTAATCCAGACCACCGGTGCCGTGGTACCGGGTTCCGATTCGATCTCCAAGATGAAGCGCGAGGAGAATCTCGCACACCTGCGCGTACTGGAGACCGGCCGCGAAATCCTGCCGGGCGACAAGGTGTTCCCGGCTGAGGTGAATATCGGCGAGGACTTCGTGCTCTCGGCCCCGGCCAACAAGGAGTTGCTCGGGCAGGTGATTGCGATCGTCGACGGCGTGTACGTAGCCGGGAAGTACCAGGTGCTCGCCATCAACCGCGGCAAGCGCCATGGGCTCGCGCCCGGCAACGCGCTGGCAGTCTTCTACCGCGGCGAAGAAGTCCGCGACCGGTACAGCCACGGCCAGGATTGGATGAAGTACACGGCGACCTATGACCGGGTGCGCCTGCCCGATGAACGCAGCGCCACAATTCTGGTTTTCAAGGTCTACGACCGCATGAGCTACGGCCTGGTGTTGGAGTCCTCGCAGGTGATTCGCCTCGGTGATTTCATCGCGCACCCGTCTTTCGGGCACCGTGATTCCGGGCAGAGGGACTTTATTCGCTGAGCGGCCCGCCGCCGCGGATCTCTACAAGCGCGCTTGATTTGCAGGAGCCTGCCGGGAGCAATCCCGGTAGGCTCTTCTCTTATGGACGACACCAAAGCCTGGCTGACGCTGGCGCACGCGCCCGGCATGCACGCCGGGCAACTGGGCGACTGGCTTGCGGCGGGCGTTGCGCCCACCCTGCTCGCCCGGGAATCGCGTGCCGCGCTGGCGGCACTCGGCCTCGCCGAACCGACCATCGCAGCGTTGCGCAACCCGGATGAACCGGCGCTTGCACGCGATGCCGAGTGGCTGGAAGGCCCGCAGCGCTCGCTGGTCACCTGGGGCTCGGCGCTTTATCCGCCCCTGCTGGCACTGATCCCCGACCCGCCACTGATACTGTTCGTCGAGGGCGACCCGGACGTACTCAGTCTGCCGCAACTGGCCATGGTGGGCAGCCGCAGCCCGACGGCCATCGGCCGGGACACGGCCACCCAGTTTGCCGAGCACCTGGTCAAGTCCGGCCTGGCCATCACCAGCGGGTTGGCGCTAGGCATCGATGCGGCGAGCCACCGCGGGGCACTGCGGGGCTCCGGACGGACGATTGCCGTGCTCGGCTGCGGACTCGACGCCATCTACCCTCGCGAAAACGCGCCCCTCGCCGCGGAGATCGTGGCCCGAGGCGGCGCCCTCGCGGCCGATCTGCCGACGGGCACCCCACCGCTGAAGCAGCACTTTCCGCGGCGCAACCGGATCATCAGCGGGCTGGCCGTAGGCACCCTGGTGGTCGAGGCCGCGCTGCAGAGTGGCTCGCTGATCACGGCCCGGCTGGCCGGCGAACAGGGGCGCGAGGTCTTCGCCATCCCCGGGTCCATCCACAACCCGATGTCGCGGGGGTGCCACCGGCTCATCCGCCAGGGCGCCAAGCTGGTGGAAAGCGCGGATGACATATTCGCCGAGCTGGGCGCGCTGCTCGCCGGGCTCAGCACGCCGGGACAGGTGGAACCACCTGAAACACAAGGGGATTTTGGGCAGAGGTTGGACAAGGACTATGAAATCCTGTTAGATGCGCTCGGCTTCGAGCCGGCCAGCGTCGACGCTCTAGTGGCGCGAACAGGGCTCAAAGCCGATGCGGTCGCGTCGATGCTGCTCATCCTCGAGCTCGACGGGCGGGTCCAACAGCAGCCGGGCGGACGTTTCTGCCGAAGGTTGCCGGGGAAGGTGTAATGAAGGAAGGCGTTCTCGACATCCTGATCTACCTGTTCGAGAACTATTTCGACACCGAAACGGACGACGGCTTCGAACCCGACCGCGACACGTTGAAGCAGGAGCTGGAGCACGCCGGCTTTCCCACCAGCGAGGTGGAACGCGCGCTGTGCTGGCTCGAGGAACTGGCGGCCGATCCGGCCCGCCTGCATCCCGCGCCGACCACCCGCGCCATTCGCGTGTTTGCCGCCCTGGAACAGGCCCGGCTCGACACGGACTGCCGGGGCTATCTGGTGCATCTCGAGCAGGTCGGCATCCTGTCGCCTACGCAGCGCGAGCTGGTCATCGACCGGCTGATGGCGCTCGACGGCGACGAGATCGACATCGACAAGTTGAAGTGGGTCGTGCTGATGGTGCTGTTCAGCCAACCCGGCCAGGAAACCGCGTTCTCCCGGATGGAGGACCTGGTGTTCGAAGACCGCAGCGGAGCCATTCACTGACATACCTCACCTCTCCCGCGTGAGTGGGAGCGGTCGCCCGACAGGGCGGGTGAGGGCCGCCTTATCGATCTGCCGCGGACCGCCGCGGCATGTTTTTTTTGAGGGACATGACCAAGAATCTCGTCATCGTCGAGTCGCCGGCCAAGGCCAAGACCATCAAGAAGTACCTGGGCAAGGACTTCGAGGTGATGGCGTCCTATGGCCACGTCCGCGACCTCGTCCCCAAGGAAGGGGCCGTCGATCCGACGCGCAAGTTCGCGATGCGCTGGGAAGTGATCGACAAGAACAGGAAACACGTCGACGCCATTACGCGCGCCGTGAAGAAGGCCGACGCGCTCTATCTCTCGACCGACCCGGATCGCGAGGGAGAAGCGATTTCCTGGCACCTCTATGAGCTGCTGAAGGACGCCGGCGCATTGGACGGCAAGGCCGTGCACCGCAGCGTCTTCTACGAAATCACGAAGAGCGCCGTGCAGGAAGCGGTCGACAACCCGCGGGAGATCGCCGATGAACTGGTGAAGGCCTACCTCGCCCGTCGCGCGCTCGACTTCCTCGTGGGTTTCAACCTGTCGCCGCTGCTGTGGAAGAAGGCCGGGTTGTCCGGCGCTTCGGCCGGCCGCGTGCAGAGCCCGGCGCTGCGCATGATCTGCGAGCGCGAGGAGGAGATTCTCGCGTTCAAGCCGCGCGAGTACTGGACGGTAGAAGCGCAGGCCGAGAAGGCGGCGCAGAAGATCACGGCACGATTGACTGAACTCGGCGGCGAGAAAGTCGAGCAGTTCACCATCGCCGACGCGGCGCGTGCCGCGGCAGCCCGCAGCGCGCTCGAGAAAGCGGCGGCCGGCGTGCTCACGGTCACCAACGTCGAGAAGAAGCAGCGCAAGCGCAATCCGTCGCCGCCGTTCACCACCTCCACCCTGCAGCAGGAGGCGGCCCGGAAGCTCGGCTTCGGCGCGCAGCGCACGATGCGCATCGCGCAGCGCCTGTATGAAGGCGTGGATTTCGGCGAAGGCCCCGTGGGCCTCATCTCCTACATGCGCACCGACTCGGTCAACCTCGGCCTCGAGGCCGTGCAGGAAATCCGCGGCGTGATCGGCCAGTTGTACGGCCGCGACGCGCTGCCGGAATCGCCGCGCGTGTATCGCACCAAGTCGAAGAACGCACAGGAAGCGCACGAAGCCGTGCGCCCGACGGCGGCTGCGCACACGCCGGAACAACTCGCCGGCAAGATCGACGCCGACGAGCTCAAGCTCTACACGCTGATCTGGCGCCGCGCAGTGGCGAGCCAGATGGAAGCCGCGGTGTTCGACACCGTCGCCGTGGATCTCGCCGCCGGTGCGGGCAACACGTTCCGCACCAACGGTTCGACACTGATAAAGCCGGGCTTTCTCGCCGTGTACCGCGAGAGCTTCGACGACGTCGCGCTCAACCCGGACGACGAGGAGAACCGGATTCTCCCGCCGCTGGAGCCGGGCGACCGACTCGAGCTGCTGTCGATCGATGCCGCACAGCACTTCACCGAGCCGCCGCCGCGCTTCTCGGAAGCCAGCCTGGTGAAGGCGCTCGAGGAGTACGGCATCGGGCGGCCCTCGACGTACGCGAGCATCATCCAGACGCTGCTGTACAAGAAGTACTGCGAGCTGCTCAACAAGCGCTTCGTGCCGACGGACCTCGGCAAGATCGTCAATCGCTTCCTCACCACCAATTTCGAGCGCTACGTCGATTTCGGCTTCACCGCCGCGATGGAAGACGAACTCGACAACATCTCCCGTGGCGAGGAAGAGTGGGTGCCGGCGCTCGAGCGTTTCTGGGACGCGTTCAAGAAGCAGGTCGACGACGTCGAAGAGAACGTCACCCGCTCGGACGTGTCGATGGCGCGGGACATCGGCATCGACCCGGTATCGGGCCGTCCGGTCAGCGTGCGCTATGGGCGCTATGGCGCGTTTGCACAGATCGGCACGCGCGAGGACACCGAGAAGCCGAAGTTCGCAAGCCTGCGTCCGCACCAGCGGATGGACGACCTGACGCTCGCCGACGCCCTCGATCTTTTCCAGTTGCCGCGCACGCTCGGCGAGTGGGAAGACGGGCATGCCATCAAAGTGGCGATCGGCCGGTTCGGTCCGTATGTCCAGTACGGCACCAAGAAGTACGCGTCGCTCAAGAAGGAAGACGACCCATACACCGTCACGCTCGAGCGCGCGCTCGAGATCATCCGCGAGAAGCGCGAGATCGAGGCGAACCGCATCATCAAGGAGTTCCCGGAGTCCGGGATCCAGGTGCTGAACGGACGCTACGGCCCGTACATCACGGACGGCGCCATGAACGGCAGGATCCCGAAGGATCGTGATCCGACGACGCTGACGCTCGACGAGTGCAAGACACTGATCGCGGCGGCGCCGGCGCGCGGCGCCCGGTGGGGTCGCAAGGGTCCCGCTGCGAAAGCGGCCAGGACCGACGAAGATGCCGCGTCGGCAGCGGATGCGAAGCCGAAGAAGGCAGCGGCCAAAAAGAAAGCTGCGCCCAGGAAAAGGAAGGTCGCTGCGAAGAAGAAGATCTGACCCCCTCTCCCGCTTGTGGGAGAGGGTTGAGGTGAGGGTTCCGAGGACCCTCACCCGCCCAGTGGGTGACCTCTCCCGCTGCAGCGGGAGAGGTGAATACTGTGTAGCGTGACCACCATGACTTCCGACACGCCGTCGACATCCATCGTCATCGCGTACCTCCGCGATCTCCACGAGCGCATCACCGCTGCGGTCGAAACCGCCGATGGTGGCGCAAGCTTCCGTCGCGATTCCTGGCAACGTCCGGAAGGTGGCGGGGGCGAATCGCGGGTGCTGCGCGAAGGCACGGTGTTCGAGCAGGCCGGCATCAATTTCTCGCGCGTGATGGGCGGCAAGCTGCCTGCCTCCGCCACGGCGCAGCGTCCCGACCTGGCGGGCGCAAGCTTCGAAGCCACGGGCGTTTCGCTCGTGATCCATCCTCGTAATCCGTATGTGCCGACGTCACACGCCAACGTGCGCTACTTCGTCGCGATCAAGGACGGTCAACCCGCAGCGTGGTGGTTCGGCGGCGGCTTCGACCTCACGCCCTACTACCCATTCGAGGAGGACGTGCGGCACTGGCACCGCACCGCGAAGGCGGCGTGCGATCCATTCGGCCCGGATGTGTATGCGAAGTACAAGGACTGGTGCGATAGATACTTCTATCTGCAGCACCGCGGCGAGACGCGCGGCGTGGGCGGGCTCTTCTTCGATGATCTCAACGAATGGGGCTTCGAGAAATCGTTCGCGTTCATGCGCAGCGTGGGCGACCACTACGTGACCGGCTACCTGCCCATCGTCGCAAAACGCAAGGACACGCCCTACGGGGAGCGGGAACGCAACTTCCAGCTGTACCGGCGCGGCCGCTACGTCGAATTCAACCTGGTCTACGACCGCGGCACGATCTTCGGCCTGCAGACGGGCGGGCGCATCGAGTCGATCCTGATGTCGATGCCGCCGCTGGTGCGCTGGGAGTACGACTACAAGCCGGCCCCGGGCTCACCGGAGGAGAAGCTGTACAAGGATTTCCTCCGACCGAGGGACTGGCTGAAAGACCTGCAGGACTGAAGAACGAGAACCCTCACCCGCCCTGCCGGGCGGCCTCTCCCGCCACGGTGGGAGAGGGTTGGGGCGAGGGTCAGGGCCCCGCGGCCGAGACCGCGGCCTGCGCATCGACGAGTCCCGCGCCTGCATCGTCGTTGTAGCCGTCAAGCGCGTTATTCGTGATCGGATCCACGATCAGCGGACGACTCGAAGTGAAGCGCTTCGTGATCGGCCGTGCCGTCCGCTCGAGGATCGAGCGGATCTGCGCCGGCGTGATCGCGGGATTCTTCTCGTGCATCAGGGCCGCGACGGCCGCCACGTGCGGCGCCGAAGCCGAGGTTCCGAAGAAATTCGGGAACTCGTTGCCCGGCAGGTCGAGTCCGCTGATGAACGTGCTGAACGGGCTGTTGATGCCGTTACCGTCGTCGTCGTCGTAGCTCGAGTCATTGCGGAAGAAACTCGAGTTGCCGCCGTCGGGGCCGGTGACGCTCGGGTTGAAGCGCCGCTCCGGCTTGGCCAGGCGCTTGCCGAACTTGTCGAAGTAGATCGGCACGTTGCCCGCGGACGAGAAGTCATTCAGGCAGCCCGGATTGCAGGGGCTCAGAATGATCTTCGGCGTCTGGGTGTCGTTCGGCGGATACAGACCGCTGGTGCTGAAGGGCACCGTCGCATACCAGGAGGCCGCGCCGACGGACTGCGCCGCCGCCGGATTCGAATGACCCCAGGCCGTGCCGCTCTCGGTGTCGAAATCGAGAATTCCGAAGGTGCCCTGTTGTTCGAACGCCGAATACTTCACGACGCCCGGATCTGGGCCGCCCGAGACGACAATACCGACGTAGAAGAGTTGCGCGGTCTTCGGCGGACCGGAGTAATAAAGCGCCGCAATGTCCACGGCATCGCCGCCGATGTTACGGTCGCCGGTGATCTGGCAGGTGATGCCACGCGCGACGCCCGGAGGACAATTGCGGATGACATGCCCCTTGTAGTCGAAGAACACGAGGTCGAGGTCGCTGGTGGCGCCCGGCGCAGCCGATGGATCGCGTTTGTCATTGACAAACGCATACGTCGTCGCCGTCAGGTGCGGCTGGTCCCACTGGAAACTCAGGACGACGAATCCGGCTTCAGCGTCCGGCTGAATATAGATCGGTTGCAGGATCGACGGCACGCCCGGACCCTCATTGAAAAGGTGGAACCGGCGCAGCACTGGGCCCGGCTTGGCGCCGCTGTTCAGGTTCTTGCCTGCATTGGTGGCGACGTCCACCGGGCGGAACTTGCTTTCGTAGGAGGCGCGCGCCTGGTTGCCCGCCGAAGTGAAGTACGACACGCCGCCAGCAGTCACGAAGTCGATGGCCTGGGCGATCATGCCGTCCGAGAACATCGGCTCGGCGAAATAGATGACGTCGTCCACGATGACTTTCGCGCCTTCATCGGCGAGCCGGACAATGCCCTCGGCGAAGTCAGACTCGCTCTCGAACGCCGTGTGGAACAGCAGCGGCGAACCGGGCGCCACATCGTGCACGATCTGACCAATGGCGCGCATTTCATCCGTTCCTGGGCACGAGCCGTCCTTGAGGATCGTCACACTGTCCGGCAACTCCTTGCCGAGATCCTCGGCGAAGGTAGTCGACGGCTGTCCCGGATTGAACGGTGCCGGATTGCAGGCAACGCTGTCGGAAAGGATGCCGACGGGGATGCCCTTGCCGCTCACCTTGAAGTTCGTGCGCGCGGCAGCTGCATTCAGCGTAACGTCACCCTGCGACACTGCACTGCTCGGCAGCGCGTTCGTTGTCGCCAGCACCGGCTTGACGTAGCGCACCGTCGGCAGCGCGGCGATCGCGCCGAGCGATGCGACCGGCACGCGCGCGGAAACGAGCGGGCCGCGACTGTTGACACGCGTGGCGCCGAGTGACTTCAGCGACCTGGTCAGCGTGGCGGCGTCGGACGCGTACAAGTCGATTGCAACCGTGCCGTTCGACACGCGCATCATCGGATCGGAGGATTTGAAGGAGTTGGACTTGACGCCCTTGCCGGTCGCCTCGCGATACTCGTCGTAAAGATTGGCCAGGAACGGGCCGATCCTGGCGTAGGGCCCCTGCTTCACGGCATTCAATATCTCATCGGGCGAATCGGGTACGGGCGCCGCAAGCAGCGGGGCATTCGCTCCAACAAGCACCAGGAGCGTCGCGCATTCAGCCAGGGCGCGGATCGTCAATTTCATTACACTACCCTCCGACATAGCTCCAGCAGGAGCAGCACTGTTTTTTTCGAGCTTTGAAATCCGGCAGTCGATCGTACATCCAAATGCTGTCGGACTGCGCAGCATCGCCGTGCATTTAACTTAACGTTGCCAGATGAACTACCGCCACGCTTTCCATGCCGGCAATTTCGCGGACGTCCTGAAGCACGTGATCCTGATGATGCTCGTCGAGCACCTGAAGAAAAAGGCCGCGCCGTTCTTCTACCTCGACACGCACGCCGGCCGCGGCGTGTACGACCTGAGCGATGCGCAGGCGCAGCGCAGCGGCGAGTACAAGACTGGCATCGGCCGGCTGCTCGAGGCTGCGGCGGGTACGCTGCCGGCCGAGATCGCCGCTTACGTGAGCCTGGTGCGCGAGTCCGCAGGCAAAGGCAACAGCGCCATCACCGCGTACCCCGGCTCGCCCGTAATCGTGGCGCGCATGCGTCGGCCGACCGATCGCCTCGTGCTGATCGAGAAGCACGCCAAGGAAGCCGAAATTCTGCGGGGCAATGTCGGACGTGGACGGCTCGTGTCCGTGCTGGAGGCCGACGGCTACGCCTCGATCAAGGCGCACCTGCCACCGCGGGAAAATCGCGGCCTGGTGCTGACCGACCCGTCCTACGAATCCGACCTCGAATTCGATCAAGTGCTGGCGGGGCTCGAACTGGCCCACCAGCGCTGGCCCACCGGCACGTTCATGGTGTGGTACCCGCTTACGCAGCGCGCAGGGCCGGTGCGCTTCCACCGCGATCTCGAGCGTTCCGGGATACGAAAGATTCTCGACGTGACGCTGAGCGTCCTGCCGGACGACGCACAGGTCGGCATGCAGGGGTCGGGGCTCGTGCTCGTCAACCCGCCGTGGCAGCTGGATGCGCGGCTGCTGGAGCTGCTGCCGCAACTGCACGCGCTGTTGTCGCCGGAGGGCTCGGGCCGGACGACGGTCGCCTGGTTGGTGGGGGAATAGGAGGAGCCCTCACCCGGCCGATGGCCGACCTCTCCCGCAAGCGGGAGAGGTGAACCACACCCTCACCCGGCCGATGGCCGACCTCTCCCGCAAGCGGGAGAGGTGAACCACGCCCTCACCCGCCGTCAGCGGGAGAGGGTCGACGCAGTCGGGGCGAGGGCCTGGTATCTGAAACACGTCACCACGTGGTCGTTCACCATCCCCGTCGCCTGCATGTGCGCATACATGATCGTGGAGCCCACGAACTTGAACCCGCGCTTCTTGAGATCCTTGCTGAGCGCATCCGACTCCGTAGTCTGCGCCGGGACCTGCTTCATTTCGCTCCAGCGATTGACGATCGGCTTGCCGCCCACGAACGACCAGAGGTAACGATCGAAGCTGCCGAACTCGTCCTGCACGGCGAGGAAACGCTGCGCGTTGGTCACCGCGGATTCGATCTTGAGGCGATTGCGCACGATGCCCTCGAAAGCCATCAGGCGGTCACGACGACGCTTGTCGAAACGCGCGACACGCGCTGGATCGAAATCGCAAAATGCCTCGCGATAACCCGCGCGCTTGCGGAGGATCGTCGACCAGCTGAGGCCGGCCTGCGCGCCCTCCAGGATGAGGAACTCGAACAGGCGGTGCTCGTCGTGGACGGGCACGCCCCACTCTTCGTCGTGATAGCGAATGTAGTCCGGGTCCATGCCGACGTTGGACCAGGGGCAGCGAGGGCGAGCGTCGGGTGCGTGCGGATGCTTACCGGTCATTTTCCTGGAGGAATACCCTCACCCCAACCCTCTCCCGCGTATTGCGGGAGAGGGAGAAAGACCCCCTCTCCCGCTTTAGCGGGAGAGGACGTAAGAGAAAGAAGCTTACGGTGTGATCCACTCGATCGCGGCTTCGACACGCTCGGCGGCTTCCTGCACCTGCGCGGCCGAACCGCCGATCACGGCGATGCTGCCCGGGCCCGCCGGCTCGATGGTGCCGACGTAACCCTGCTCGTGAAACTTCATTGCGCGCGTCGCCGGCTCGTCCCGCAGCACGAGCACCGTCACCGGACCGCCCGCCGTCTGCACGACGAGGTGCGGAACTTCGTGGCCCCGGAACGAGCACGACATGACGTAGGACACGAGCCCCATGTTGGAGCGCAGCCGCACGCCGTCCCTGGCCAGTACTTCGCGCACGCGCTCGGCATCGGCCGGCACTTGCGTCACCACCAGGGATTCCGGCTCGTGAGCGATGTGCCCGAGCACGTCCCTGGCAAGCGCGTTGCGAGGCCCGCTCGCCCAGAGCACGACACCGACCAGCACACCGCCGAGGATGCTGGCCGCCAGGGCATACCAGCGTCGCGGGTTGGCGAAAACAGCTGCGGCAACGGCCGGGGCCCGTGGAGCGATATCCCCTGCCTTGCGCCCGGGCGGCACCGTGATCTGCAGGGCCTTGCGGATGGTCGCGTCCATCGCGAGCAGCTGGCGCAGGTGTGCGACGCACTGGGGGCAGGCGTCACGATGCGCGATCGCATCGGTGCTGAGCCGGTGCGGGTCCGCTCCGGCCGCGCGGCGGAATTCAAGGCAGTTCATGACTCATCGTCCTCCGCCGACCCGGTCACGCCGAAATCACGTCGTAAGCGCTGCCGCGCTCGGAACAGTCGCGTCAGCACGGCCCCCTGGGTGAGGCCGAGCTGCCGGGCGATCTCGTCGGTGCTGAAACCCATCAGGACCTGCATCACCAGCGGCTCGCGGTAATCGTCGTCCAGCGCAAAGATAGCTCGCCGCATATCGAGCACCTCGCGCTCCTCGGCCATGGCCAGTTCCGGCGATTCGTCGCTCACGAGTTCGTCCAGCTGCACCGTCTTGAACCTCTTGCGCTCATAGAGCCGAGCGTGCTCCCGCCGCACGATCGTGAGCAGCCATTGCTTCGCCGAAGCGGTCTCATCGAGGCTCTCCCGCGAGCGCCAGGCCCGCAACATGGCCTCCTGGACGACGTCCTCGGCCACCTGCCTGTCCCGCGCCAGCCAGAAGGCAAAGCGAAACAGATCCGGTCGCAACTCCTCGCAGAGCCGCGCGAATGCGGTTTCCCCGTCCTTTCCGGCAAACGGCGCGTTCATGTATAAAGACCGGGCAAATAGCGGGTTTATTTCCAATCAGGCCCGCACCTTAGCCTTAGGCCGCCACCCGCGCAAACCGGGGGCCACGGGCGCGACCGGAGCCGAGCACCATGAGTCACCACCACACGCCCAACCAGTATCCGCGGGTTCGCATGCGTCGCATGCGCCGCGACGAGTTCTCGCGCCGCCTGATGCGCGAAACCGTGCTGACCCCCGCCGATTTCATCTACCCGATGTTCGTCATGGAAGGCCAGAAGCAGCGCGTGGCAGTGCCTTCGATGCCCGGCGTCGAACGGGTCACGGTGGACGAGCTGGTACGCGAAGCCGAGGAAATCGCGAAGCTCGGCGTTCCCGCATTGGCGCTCTTCCCGGTAACCGCACCCGCGGCCAAGAGTCTCGACGGGCGTGAAGCCTGGAACGCCGACGGGCTGGCGCAGCGCGCCGTGCGCGCCATCAAGAAGGCTGTCCCCGAACTCGGCGTGATCACCGACGTCGCCCTCGACCCGTTCACCACCCACGGGCAGGACGGCATCATCGACGAAACCGGCTACGTGATGAACGACGTCACCGTCACCGCGCTGGTGAAGCAGGCACTCTCGCATGCCGAAGCGGGCGCGGACGTGGTCGCGCCGTCCGACATGATGGACGGCCGCATCGGCGAGATTCGCGATGCGCTTGAAACCGCGGGCCACATTCACACGCGCATCCTCGCCTACTCCGCAAAATTCGCCTCGAGTTTCTACGGCCCGTTCCGCGACGCGGTCGGCTCGGCCGGCAATCTCGGCAAGGGCAACAAGTACAACTACCAGATGGATCCGGCGAACGGCGACGAGGCGCTGCGCGAGGTGCAACTCGATCTCGACGAGGGCGCCGACATGGTGATGATCAAGCCGGGCCTGCCTTACCTCGACATCGTCCGGCGCGTGAAAGACCGCTACGGCGTGCCGACCTTCGTCTACCAGGTGAGCGGCGAGTACGCGATGCTGATGGCGGCCGCGCAGAACGGCTGGCTCGACGAGCGCGCAGTCGTGCTCGAATCCCTGGTTTCCATCAAGCGCGCGGGCGCGGACGGAGTGCTGACTTACTTCGCCAAGCGCGCCGCGCATTGGCTGAAAGAAGGCGCCTGACCCGCGCCGGCCGCCACCCATGCCAGACGTTTACGGCCTTTTCGGCTATCCGGTACACCACAGCTGGTCGCCGTTCATCCACGGCATGTTCGCGCGCCAGACCGCGCAGGACATGACGTACCGGCTGTATGAGTCGGCACCCGACAGCTTCCGTCACGACGTGCTCGAATTCTTCAGCGGCGGCGGCCACGGCATCAACGTCACGCTGCCGCACAAGCGCGCTGCCGCGGATCTGGTCAACGAACTGACGCCGCGGGCGCAGCTCGCCGATGCCGTCAACACGGTCATCCGGCGAGATGAGATCCTGGTCGGTGACAACACGGACGGCGCCGGACTCATTGCCGATCTCGTCGGCAACCTCGGGCTGACTTTCCTGCAGCCGCGAATCCTGTTGTTGGGCGCGGGCGGCGCGGCTCGAGGCGCGCTCGGGCCGTTGCTGGCCCTCAAGCCGAAAATGCTGGTGATCGCGAATCGTACGGCCGATCGAGCCAGGGGGCTCGCTGCCGAGTTCGAGGATCTCGGGCACGTGACCGGGGTCGATTTCGCCGACGTCGAGCAGGAGCGCTTCGACCTCATCGTCAACGCCACGTCGGCGAGTCTGAAGGGTGGCGTGCCCGCCATCCCGAACCATGTCGTGGACTCGATGACCACCTGCTACGACATGGCGTACGGAGTGGGCGACACGGCGTTCACCACGTGGGCCAAGCGTCTCGGAGCGGGCAGGACGGCACAGGGCTGGGGCATGCTCGTCGAACAGGCCGCCCAGGCGTTTTACCTCTGGCGCGGAGTCAGGCCGGACACGAAGCCGGTGCTGGAAGCGCTGCAGGCGCGCGCTGTCACGGTGGCGCGCGGAGATGGAACGGCATCCTCGTAACGACTTTGCCGCGGGTGTAGACGGTCGAGGCCTCGGGACGGCAATCTGCGCCCTCGGGCGCCCGTCGGCGTCCCCTGCAAGGAGCCTGCGCGATGATCGTCATGTTGCTGCTTTTCTTCGCCCTGCTGGTGGTGGCGGCCGTCTATTTCGTGCGCATCTACAACGGGCTGATCGCGCTGAGGGAAAACGTGCGCAAGGCCTGGGCCAACATCGATGTCCTGCTCACGCAGCGGCACGACGAACTCCCGAAGCTCGTCGAAACGTGCAAGCGCTACATGGCCTACGAGCAGGAGACGCTCGAGCGCGTGATGCAGGCGCGCGCCGCGGTGTTCAAGGCGCAGGGGTCGGGGGACGTCGCCTCCCTCGGCGCGGCGGAGGACCAGCTGCGCCAGGGGCTTGGCCGCCTGTTTGCGCTGGCCGAGAATTACCCCGACCTGAAGGCCGACCAGGGCTTCGCTCATCTGCGCACCCGCATCTCGGAACTCGAGGAGGTCATCGCCGATCGCCGCGAGCTCTACAACGAGGCGGTCAACCTCAACAACATCCGCCTGCAGACGTTCCCGGACCTGATCCTGGCGCGCATGTTCGATTTCAAGCAGGCACAGCTGCTCGAGTTCAGCGAGGAACAGAAGCGGGACGTCGACCTGGGCAAGCTGTTTGGGTGAGGATTTCTGGTTCTGGGTGCTGACGCTCGGCGTCGCCGGCATCGGCGGCGGCGCGCTGGCGCTGCGTTCCATGCGCATCGCACGACTCATCGAGGACACCCCGACGTCGCGGGTGCGCTCCGCGGCGCAGGGTTACGTCGAACTCAGCGGGCGCGGCCTGCCGCTCGACGGCACGCACAACCTGGCGCCCCTCACCCAGCGACCCTGCGTGTGGTGGAACTACCGCATCGCGAAGAAGCAGGAGGGCGGCAAGGGCCGCAGCGATTCCTGGCAGACAGTCGCGTCCGGCCGCTCCGCGCAGCCTTTCCTGCTCGATGACGGCACCGGCCGGTGCATCGTGCAACCCGAAGGCGCCGAAGTGGTCTCCAGCGAGTCCACCACCTGGTACGGCGACACGCCCTGGCCGACGGCGGCGCCGGGGGCCGGCCTGCTGCGGCCAAGGTCGCGTGATTACCGCTATTTCGAGGAGCGGATCTACGCGCAGGAGCGTGTCTACACCCTCGGCGACTTCCGTTCGCACGGCCCTCAGGCCGGGGTCGACCTGCAGGCCGCCGTGAATGCGTTGCTGGCGGACTGGAAGGACGACCAGGCCCGGCTCATCGAGCATTTTGATGCCGACGGCGACGGCCGGATCAACCTCGAGGAGTGGGAGCATGCGCGAGCGGAGGCGCGGCGCACCGTCGCAGAGCAGGCACGGGATCGCCCTGCGGTGGACACCCTGCACGTGCTGTCGAAGCCGGATGCCGGCCGGCTGTTCCTGATCGCGGCCTTGCCGGAGGGCGACCTGGCGAAGAAATACCGTCGCCGGGCCATGATCGCCTTCGCCGCCTTCGTCACCGCCGTCTATGCATTCGGCTGGCTCTTGCAAGGCGCATTCGGCTGAGCACCGCTAGAATGGCCGCCATGGCCAATCCGCTGTTGACCGAGTACCAGCTGCCCCCCTTCCAGTCGATCGAGCCCGGGCACGCCGAGCCGGCGATCCGCCAGCTGCTCGACGAGAACCGTCGCGAGCTGGAGCAGTTGCTCGCCTCCGGTGCCTCGGGTTGGGAAGGCATCGTGGTGCCGCTCGAGCGCATGCACCACCGGCTGTCACGAGCCTGGTCGCCGATCGGGCACCTGAACGGCGTCATGAACAGCGACGACTTGCGGGCCGCCTATAACGCCTGCCTGCCGCTGCTCACCACATATCACACGGAGCTCGGGCAGAACGCGCGGCTCTGCGCGGCCTACCAACGCGTCTTCGACAACGAAGGCAGCCAGCTGCAACCCGCCCAACGCAAGCTGCTCGAAAACGCATTGCGCGATTTCCGTCTCGCGGGCGTGGCGCTGCCCGAGGACCGGAAAGACCGTTTCCGTGCCGTCATGGAACGGCTGGCGATCGCGCAGTCCAAGTTCGACGAGAACGTGCTCGACGCCACCCATGCGTGGTCGCGCCACGTCACCGACCCGGTGGAACTCGACGGGTTGCCGGCCGCGGTGATCGAGCGCGCGCAGGCCGCAGCGCAGGCGGCGGACAAGGCGGGCTGGTCATTCAGTCTCGATGCACCCAACTACCAGGCCGTGCTGACGCATGCCGCGAGCGACGCGCTGCGCCGCGACTTCTACACGGCCTGGGTCACGCGTGCCTCCGACGCCGGACCGCACGCCGGCCAGTGGGACAACACCGCGCTGATGGCGGAGATCCTTGCGCTGCGTCACGAAGCTGCCCACCTGGTCGGCTTCGCGAATTTCGCCGAGTATTCGCTGGCCACGAAGATGGCGCACGAGACCGCCGAGGTGCTTCAATTCCTGCGGCGCCTCGCCCGCGTCAGCCGGCCGGCAGCGCAGCGCGAATTCACGGAGCTCGAGGCGTTTGCGGGACGCGCACTGCAGTCGTGGGATGTCGCGTATTACTCCGAGCGCCTCAAGCGCGAGCGCCTGCAGGTCTCGGAAGAGGAATTGCGGCCGTATTTTCCCCTGCCCCGCGTGCTGGCCGGCTTGTTCGCCGTGGCCTCGCGACTCTACGGCATCCGCATCGTCGCGCGCACGGACACCGAGGTGTATCACCCGCACGTGCGCTTTTTCGACATCCTGGAGCGCGACGGCGCGCCGCGCGGCGGCTTTTTCCTCGACCTGCATGCGCGCCCGAAGAAACGCGGCGGCGCCTGGATGGACGAGTGCGTCGGCCGGATGCGCCTCGATCACGCGTCGGCGCTGCCGATGGCTTACCTCGTCTGCAACTTCACGCCGCCGGCAGGCGAGAAGCCGACGCTGCTGACGCATTACGAAGTGCTGACGCTGTTCCACGAGTTCGGGCACGGACTGCACCACATGCTGACGCGCGTCGATTACCCGAGCGTGGGCGGCATCAACGGCGTGCCCTGGGACGCCGTGGAATTGCCGAGCCAGTTCATGGAGAACTTTGCCTGGCGCGCAGAGGTGCTGCCGCTGATCTCGGCGCACGTGGCTACCGGCGAACCACTGCCGGTCGAGACGCTGCGCAAACTGCAGGCGACCCGCACGTTCCAGGCCGGCATGCAGACCGTGCGCCAGCTGGAGTTCGGCCTGTTCGACTTCCGCCTGCACGCGGAATACACGCCAGGGCAGAGTGCGCGGATCGCCGCGACGCTCGCGGAAGTGCGCGACGAGGTGGCCGTGCTGCGGCCACCGCCGTTCAACCGGTTCCCGCACAGCTTCCAGCATGTGTTCTCCGGCGGCTATGCGGCGGGCTACTACAGCTACAAATGGGCTGAAGTGCTGTCGGCAGACGCATTCGGCGCGTTCGAAGAGCAGGGCGTGTTCGACGTGCCGACCGCAAGACGCTTCCTGCACGCGATCCTCGAGCGCGGCGGCAGCCGCGACGCGATGGAAGCCTTCGTCGAGTTCCGCGGCCGCAAGCCGGACATCGAGCCGCTGCTGCGGCAAATGGGTCTCGCCGCGTGAGCGCCCCGAGCGTGCAGATCGCCACCTGGAACGTCAACTCCCTGCGGGTACGCCTGCCGCACCTCAAGGCCTGGCTGGCCGCGAACCCCGTGAACGTGATCGTGCTGCAGGAAACGAAACTGCCCGATCCCGACTTTCCGCGAGAGGAGATCGAAGCGCTCGGGCTGCACGTCGCGTTCAGCGGGCAGCGCACTTACAACGGCGTCGCCATCCTCTCCCGCGAGCCGCTGGCGGATACGGTCGCCGGAATCCCGGGCTTCGAGGACGAGCAGAAGCGCGTGCTGGCCGCCACCGTTGGCGGCGTGAGGATCATCGACGTCTACGTGCCGAACGGCCAGACCGTTGCCTCGGACAAGTACCAGTACAAGCTGCGCTGGCTGGACGCACTGCGCGGTTACCTCACCATCGAGATCACGCGCCATCCCCGGCTGGTGGTGCTAGGCGACTTCAACATCGCTCCCGAGGATCGCGACGTGCACGACCCGAAGGCATGGGAAGGCTCGGTGCACGTCAGCCCGGCCGAGCGCGCCGCGCTGCAGACGCTGCTTGCCACCGGGCTCAGGGACTGCTTCCGGCTGTTCGAGCAGCCGGAGAAGCTCTACTCGTGGTGGGACTACCGGATGATGGCTTTTCGGCGTAACGCAGGTCTCAGAATCGACCTGATCCTGGCGACGGCCGGGCTGGCCGAAAAATGCGCCGCCTGTCACATCGACAAGGCGCCGCGCAAACTGGAACGGCCCTCGGACCACGCACCGGTCGTGGCGACGTTTGACATATGAAGGCGGATTCATTCGGTCACGGTTCCTTTTGCTCTGGCGTTCCACACGCACGCGGGTAGACTCGCCGAAATACCAGGGAACTTTGCGGCGCAAACGCCAACTCCATGAAATTCCGGCGCAGCGATTACGACGTCACCAACACCGTGCAGGTGAGCTCGGTGAGCGCGGTCCTGCGAGCGATGGAGGAGCTGATCTCGCAGACCTGGCCCGGCGCGCGCATCGATCGCCTCGCCAGCGCCTTCGCCGACTTCGAGCGGCTCTACTCCGGCCAGTTCCCGGGCTACTTCGGCTGCGACACCGTCTACCACGACATGCAGCATTCGCTCGACGACACGCTCGCCATGGCCCGCCTGCTCGCCGGATACGATCGCACGCATGCCCCCGAGCAGCGTCTCGGTGGTGACCGTGCCCTGATGGGACTCGTCACGGCGCTGTTCCACGACGCGGGGTACATCCGCCAGACGGACGACACCCAGCACCGCAACGGTGCGGAATTCACGCGCACGCACGTGAGCCGTGGCGCCCACTTTCTGGCGCGTTACCTGCCGACCATCGGCATGGGCGAGTGGGTGCCGGTGGCGACGCAGATCATTCACTTCACCGGCTACGAAGTGCCGTTCGACCAGATTCGTCTCGACGATCCGCGCGACCGCAAGGTCGGCCATCTGCTCGGCACGGCCGACATGATGGCGCAGATGTCGGACCGCTGTTACCTCGAGAAGTGCCGTGACCGGCTGTATCCCGAGTTCGTGCTCGGCGGCGTGGCGATCTCGCGCTCCAGCGAGGGCGACCTGAAGGTCGTCTACGGCTCGGGGCTCGACGTGCTGCGCCAGACGCCCAAGTTCTTCGCGGACACCATGCGCACTCGCCTCGACGGCGAGTTCGGCGGCGCGTACCGCTGCATCGAGGCACTGTACGGCGGGAGCAACCCGTACATGGACGCCATCGAGGGCCACCTCGCGTACCTCGAGCAGGTGCTGAAGTCGCAGAAGTGGTCGATGCTGCGGCGGACGCCGCCCTGCTTCACCTGGGAGAAGAACCCGCTGCAGAACATGCGGTCGCTGGTCATCGACCGCATCCGGACGACCGTCGAAGCAACCTAGCCTCCATTGCGCCGACGTGGTCGCGGCGGGGCGCGTGACTCCGCCATAGGCGGGGAATTCAGCGAGCGGCGTCGCCGCCGAGCGCGTCGAGCAGCACGACGGGATCCCTCGATACCATGAGCAGCGCGCGGGCCTCCGGCTTGAGGAGCCCATCCGTCACCGCTCGATCGAAGAAGGCGATCAGGTCGTCGTAGTAACCGGCGGTATTCAACAGACCGTTCGGCTTGTCCTGCAGGCGCGCGAGCGTCCAGCTCCACGCCTCGAACATTTCATCCATCGTGCCGACCCCGCCGGGCAGCGAGAGGAACGCATCCGACAGGTCACCCATGCGCTGCTTGCGCTCGGCGAACGTCTCGACGATCTCGAGCGATGTGAGTCCCTCGTGACCGACTTCGAGCTGATAGAGAAAGCGCGGGATCACGCCGATGACCCTCGCGCCGCTGTGCAATGCGGCGTCGGCGACGATACCCATGAGCCCCACGCGACCTCCGCCGTAGATCAGCGTCCAGCCACGCCGCCCGATCCCCGTGCCGACGCGCCGCGCCGCCTCAGCGAACTCCGGACGCGTGCCCGGCGCCGATCCGCAGAAGACACATAGGGAGCGCGCAGTCATTCCACCTCAGCCGAGCAGGCCGATGCGCAAGGCCAAGCGCAGGATGGCCATCAGCGTACGGTCGGAACTCAAGCGCGTCCGCTCCGGCGCGAGCCCAGTGCGCACGCCGGCGAGTTCCACGCGAGCGTCCTGCTTCGCCTCGGCTCCACGCCAGTCCCGGCCCGACACGTCCTCAGGCTGCGGCTCAGTCATGTCTCAGCCCCTCAGGCCGCGCAGGAACGCCGCCGGATCCTCGCGTCGCTCCAGCACTTCGACGAGCGCCGAACCCACGACGACACCGTCCACGTGGCCCGTCATGAGCCGGACCTGCTCGGCGCTGCGGATACCGAATCCGGCACATACCGGGATCGGCGAGACGGCGCGCACCGCATCCAGGTAAGTCAGCACGTCGTCTGGCACGGCCGCAGCCTTACCCGTGGTGCCAGTCATGGTGACCGCGTACACGAAGCCCTGGCTCGCCTCGCACAACAGCTTCAGTCGCGGCTTTGGCGTGACGGGAGTGACCATCTGCACCAGCGCGAGGGCCACGCGATCGAGCGCCGCGCGCACGTCCGCGCTTTCCTCGAACGGCAGGTCGGGAATGATGAAACCCGACACACCAGCCTTGGCCGCGGCTTCCGGCAACTTGTCGAGGCCGAATGCCAGCAGCGGATTGAGATAACTCATCAACAGCAGCGGCGCCTTCGGGCGCGGCTGCATCGCGCCAAGCTCCTGCAGCAACCACGGCAGCGTGAAACCACCCTGCAACGCGGCGTAGCTCGCACGCTGGATGGTCATGCCGTCGGCCATCGGATCGGTGAACGGGATGCCGATCTCGACCACGTCAGCCTCCTTCGCGATTGCCACGAGATCGTCGCGGAAGTGGGCGCGGTCCGGGAATCCCGCCGTCATGAAGCCAACCACGGCCAGCCGCCCCTGTGCGCCGGCGACGCGAATTGCGGCGCTGATCGTGTCGCGGGGTTGCGTCGTCATCACGGCTTCCCTTTCAATAGAGTGCGCTGCAGTGTCGGCATGTCCTTGTCGCCGCGGCCCGAGAGGCCGATGAGGATCCGGCTGCCCGGATGCGCGATGGCATACCGCCTGGCGCCTGCAAACGCATGCGCCGATTCGATCGCCGGCAGAATGCCTTCCGCGTGGCAGCACTCCGCCAGCGCCTCGAGCGACTCGTCGTCTTCCGCTGCTGCGTATTGCACGCGACCGATGCTCGCGAGCAAGGCGTGCTCGGGGCCGACACCGGGATAGTCGAGCCCCGCCGACACGGAGTGCGTCTCCTGGATCTGGCCGTGTTCGTCCTGCAGCAGCAGTGAGTAGCAGCCTTGCAGCACGCCCGGCGTGCCGTAGGCGATGGATGCCGCATTCTGCCCCAGGCCCGTACCGGTGCCGCCCGCCTCGAAGCCGAGCAATTTGACGCCGGCGTCGCCGACGAACGCATGAAACAGCCCGATCGCGTTCGAACCGCCGCCGACACAGGCGACCGTTACGTCGGGCAGCGCACCTGCCTGCGCGAGCATCTGCGCGCGCGCCTCGACGCCGATGACGGACTGGAACTCACGCACCAGATACGGATACGGATGCGGTCCGACCGCCGATCCGAGCAGGTAATAGGTGCCGTTGGGATCGGACACCCAGTCGCGCAACGCTTCGTCAATTGCGGCGCGCAACGTCTTGTCGCCGCCGGTCACCGGCACGACCTCGGCGCCAAGCAGCTGCATGCGTCCTACGTTCGGCGCCTGGCGCTCCATGTCGATCGAACCCATGTAGACGACGCAAGGAATGCCGAGACGCGCGCACGCGGCGGCGGATGCGACACCGTGTTGTCCCGCGCCCGTCTCGGCCACGATGCGCCTGGCGCCGAGGCGCTTCGCGAGCAGTGCCTGGCCAATCGCGTTGTTGATCTTGTGCGCGCCGGTGTGCGCGAGATCCTCGCGCTTCAGCCACACCTCGGCGCCCCAGCGGCGCGACAACTCGTTCGCGAACGTCAATGGCGTGGGGCGGCCCACCCAGGTGCGCAACTGCGATTCGAGATCCGCGCGGAACGCCGGATCGGGCAGGATGTCCCGCACACCCTGCTCGAGGCGATCGAGCGCGGGCACCAGGGTTTCCGGCACATAGCGACCGCCGAAAGGCCCATAGCGTCCGCGGGAATCCGGAAATGCGCCGCGCAGGGTCTGCGCGAGCAGCGCCTCCCGGTCGATCTTCAGGGCCTCGATTCTCATCGCAACATCTCCTCGATCGACGGATCGATCGCTTAACCGACGAGCCGGGCATGGGCCGCCCGAGCTGCCGCAACAAAATCCCGAATCCGCGCCGGGTCTTTCACGCCACGGCTGCTCTCCACGCCGGAACTGACGTCCACGCCGAAAGGATGTACGAGCCGGATGGCCTCGGCGACGTTCGTCGCGTCGAGCCCGCCTGCAAGCACGATCTCGGCCTGCCCGGCCAGGCGCGCCGCTTCATGCCAATCCGCCTGTTCTCCAGCGCCGCTGCGTACGCTCTCGAGCAGGAGGCGCGACGGCAGTGGCAACGGCACCGACGCTCCGCTGCGCACCACCGGTAACACGCGCTGCAACGAGGGCAGCCGCAGTCGAGAGAAGTCCTCGACATCCGTCTGTACCCAATCCGGGCGCACGGCCTCGATTACAGCGTCCACCAGCGCCTGCGACGGATGCAGGAAGACAGCGATGCGAGCGATGCCCGCCGGCACCTCACCCTGCAATGCACCAGCCTCAGCCACCGAAAGATTGCGGGGTGAAGCTGCGTGGAACACGAATCCCAGCGCCTGCACGCCGGCTGCGGCGGCCGCCGCAATCGCCTGCGCTGTGCGCAGACCGCAGATCTTGATCCATAGCTGCGTCACGGTTTCCGGCCATAGGGCAGGGCCTTGCGGCCCGCCTCGAGCAACTCGCGAACGGCACGCTCGGGATCAGCTCGCTGCATGAGCATCGTGCCGACCAGCGCGAGCCGATACCCGAGGGACGCGACGCGCTCCGCGTCCGCTGGCTTCGACACTCCGCTCTCCGCGACGCACGGCCAGTCGAGCGGCATCTGCCCGCGCAGTTCCGCAAAGCGCTTGAAGTCGATCTGCAAGGTTTCGAGATCCCGGCAATTGAGCCCCATGAGCACCTGTTCGTCACGGCCGGCACGCTCGAGAGCCAACTCGTTCGCAATCTTGAGGTCCGCGGCGTCGAACGCCTCGAGCAGCACGAAAAGCCCCTGCTCCGCCGCACAGTCGAGCATCGCGACGAGCCTCTCGCGCGGCACCATCCGCACGATCAGCAGCACGCCCGACGCGCCGTGCACGCGGGCTTCGAGGACCTGGTACGGATCGACGATGAAATCCTTACGCATCGCCGGCACGCCGTAGGGGACGAGCGTGTCGGCGGCCAGGCGCAGGTGCTCGAGGTCGCCGTCGAAGCGCGTGGGCTCGGTGAGGATCGAACAGATGGCGGCACCGCCCTCGGCGTACGCCTCGAGGCGCTTGACCGGATCGACCGTCGTGGCGGACAGCTCGCCGAGAGACGGCGAGCGCAGCTTGAGCTCAGCGATGAGATCGAACCCATGTTTCGCCAGCTTGAGTCGTGGCGGCGGCGGGGTCGACAGGATCGCAGCGCGTAGTGCCGCCTCGGGCACACGCTCTTTTGCCTCCCAGATTCGCTGGTGGCTGCTGCGGTTCATGTCGGCGAGCAGGCCCATGGGAAATGACTAGTGACCAGGAGGCAGGGTGGAGCCGAACGCGGACAGGCGCTCAAGGAGACGCGCGCCGTCGCCACGGTCCAGCGCATCGGAGGCCGCGCGCACGCCCACGGCAGCGCTCTCCACGGCACCGGTCAACTCGAGCGCCAATGCAGTGTTGAGCATGATCGCATCGCGGTGTGGGCCACGGTCGCGACCCTCGAAGACAGAACGCAGGCCGGCGGCGTTATGCGCGGCATCGCCACCCGCGAGCGAATTGGGGGTGCAGCGCCGCATGCCGAGGTCAAGCGGATCACGGACGGAACGCTCGATGCGCCCCGGGCGTACGTCGTACAGCTCGAACGGCCCGACGGGCGTCGGTTCGTCCCAGCCCAGGTCGCCGTGAATCACGAACACACGCTCGATCGCCATGCCGGAAAAGGCCTCGGCCATGAGTTGCGCCGCATCCGGGCTGTAGGCGCCGATCAGGCTGAAAGGCGGTTCGGCAGGATTGGTCAACGGGCCGAGCAGATTGAACACCGTGCGCACGCCGAGCGCGCGGCGCACCGGCGCTACTTCTTTCATGGCCGGGTGATAGTGCGGCGCGAACAAGAACGTGAAACCGGTGGCGGCCAGGCAGTCGCCTGCGGCTGTCTCATCCAGCGGCAATTTGAGCCCCAGGCACTCGAGCATGTCGGCGCTGCCGGAGCGGCTCGAGACCGAGCGGTTGCCGTGCTTCACGACGCGCACGCCCATGGCCGCCACCAGCAGCGCCGCGCCCGTCGAGAGGTTGAAGCTGCCCGATGCATCGCCGCCGGTGCCGACAATGTCGACGGCCGGCGGGCCTGGCGGCAGGCTCGGCCGCCGCGCGAGGCCGCGCATCGCCGTGGCGAACCCGCGCACCTCAGCGGCGGTCACGCCCTTCGCACGCAATCCGGCCAGCAACGCGCCCGCCATGGCCGGTGCCATGGAAGCATCGGTCAACGCAACGAGCAACTCGCCCGCCTCCGCTTCGGTCAGGTCCTGGCGGCAGAGCAGTCGCTCGAGCATGTTGCGCAGATCGATCACCCTGTCACCACACTCAGGCTGCGCGCCGGCCGGCACGGAGCATGAGGAAGTTGCCCATCAGGATCGGCCCGGCCGGCGTCAGCACGCTCTCCGGGTGGAACTGCACACCCTCGACCATCAGTTCGCGATGCCGCACGCCCATGATCTCGCCCTCCGCCGTGCTTGCCGTCACTTCGAGCACGGCGGGCAACGTCTCGGGTTTGGCGATCAACGAGTGATAGCGGCCCGCCTCGAACGGCTGCGGCATGCCCGCAAGCACCCCGCGCCCGTCGTGGTTCACGGGCGAAACCTTGCCGTGCATCAACCGGCCGGCGCGCACGACGTCGCCGCCGAATACTTCGACGATCGACTGGTGGCCGAGGCACACGCCGAGCACCGGTATCCTGCCGGCGAAGCCGCGGATCATGTCCATCGACACGCCCGCGTCGCGGGGCGTGCCCGGGCCCGGCGAGATGCAAAGATGCGTCGGCGCCATTGCCCGCGCCTGCTCGACGGTGATCTGGTCGTTGCGATGGACGAGGACGTCGGCGCCGAGCACCAGGAATGCCTGCACCAGGTTGTAGGTGAAGCTGTCGTAGTTGTCGATCAACAGCAGTCGCGGCGCGGTGCTCATCACAAGCCCTCCTTCGCCAGCTCGAGGGCGCGCCGCAGCACGGCGCTCTTCGCAAACACTTCCTGGTACTCGGTGATCGGCACGCTGTCGGCGACGATGCCCGCGCCCGCCTGGAAGCTGTAGGTATCGCCGTGGAACACCATGGTGCGGATCGTGATCGCCTGGTCCATGTCGCCGCCGTGACCGAAATAGCCGACGGTGCCGCCGTAGAAGCCACGGCGCACGGGCTCGAGCTCGTCGATGATTTCCATCGCGCGAACCTTGGGCGCCCCTACCAGCGTGCCGGCGGGAAACGCCGCAGCGAACAGGTCGAACGCGTCTTTGCCGGGCGCCAGGAGACCGTTCACGCCGCTCACGATGTGCATGACGTGGCTGTAGCGCTCGATCGAGCGGAACGGGTTCACGTGCACCGAGCCGGCGCTCGCCACCCGGCCCAGGTCGTTGCGGGCCAGGTCAACCAGCATCACGTGCTCGGCGTTTTCCTTCGGATCGGCGAGCAACTCTGCTTCCAGCGCTGCGTCCTCAGCGGCATCCGCGCCGCGCGGCCGGGTGCCGGCGATGGGACGCATCGTCGCATGGCGACCGCCCAGCTTGACCAGGGCCTCGGGCGACGAGCCGACGACCACGCGGTCGCCCAGCTCGCAGTAGTACATATACGGCGACGGATTCAGCAGTCGGAGCGCGCGATAGGCCTCGAACGGATCGAGATCGCAGCGGCCCGCGAAGCGCACGGAAAGCACCAGCTGATAGACGTCCCCCGCCGCGATGTAGTCCTTGGCGCGCGAAGTTCTCTGCAGGAACTCTTCCTCCGAGAGGCTCGCCTCCGCAGGGCTGAAACTTGCCTGCCAGGCCGGGCCCGGCAGGCCGCCGCGCAAGGCGCGAATGACTTCGCGACGCAGGCTCTGGCGCTCGTGCTCGGAGCCGGCGTGCAGCAGCGCCGCGCGGCGCGTCAGGTGATCGAAGACCAGCAGCGAGCGTGGCGCCACATAGTGGGCGTCGGGGCAGTCATCGACGATCTTTGCCTGCGTCGGGAGCCGCTCGAAGTAGCGCACGAGATCGTAGCTCGCGGCTCCGACCAGGCCGCCGAGCAACGGGAAGCCGTCGTTCGCGACTTCGGGGCGGGGCGCCTTGGCGAGTGCCCGGCGCAGTGCGGCAAGCAGCTCGGTCTGATCCTCGGGACGCGCGTGGCGCTCCCCGTCGATGAGCATTCCCGACGCATCGAGCCGGAACTCGAGGCTCTCGCCGAAGCCGATGAAGGAATAGCGGGCCAGCCGCTCCCCTCCTTCCACGCTTTCCAACAGGAAATGGGGCCGGAATGGCTTCAACTTGAGATACGCCGACACCGGGGTGTCGAGGTCGGCGGCGATGTCGAAAAGACTGGCTGTCACTCACGGCTCCTCTGGCGCGAGGACCCGGGGACGGACAACAAAAAACCCATCCCACGGTGACTCGCGGAGATGGGTCCTGGAATCCTGCGAACGAGACTTGCGCGTCCGGCCCCCACTCCTTATGAGTGGCGCCACCACCCGTGGCGATCAAGAGTCTGGTTCGGTAACGTGTTCATCTCGCACCGCAGTATCCACAGCCATCCGAAGCGCGTCAAGGAAAGCTCCCTCCGCCTTACAATGACTCTCGTTTCGGACCGAGCGGATCTCATCCCAGTGACCGGACCCACCCCAGGCGGCATCCCGTTGCCGCGCATCGCAGCCATCTTCGAGGCGGAACAGACCGTCTACGTCTCCCGCCACCCCCGCTCCCTGCAGCGGATCGGGGGCGGCATCGCCGGCTTCTATGAAGGCGTGCCGATGCACTGGATGAAGGACTGGTCGATGCCGTTCCCCTTCCTGGTGGAATCGGCCCGCGGTTCGGTGCTGCGCGACGTCGACGGCAACGAATACGCCGATTTCTGCCTGGGCGACACCGGCTCGATGTTCGGGCACTCGCCTGCCCCGGTGGCCGAAGCCATCGCCCGGCAGGCCAGTCGGGGGCTGACTTACATGCTGCCGACGCAGGACGCGATCGCAGTCGGACGGCTGCTGGCCGAGCGTTTCGGCCTGCCCCACTGGCAGGTCGCCACGACCGCCACCGATGCCAACCGCTTTTCCCTGCGCGTGGCGCGCGCGGTGACGGGCCGGCCGAAGGTCCTCGTCTTCAACGGTTGCTATCACGGCACGGTCGATGAGACGTACCTGCGGCTGGTCGACGGCAAGGCCGTGAACCGGCCCGGACTGCTGGGCCAGGTCGCCGATCTCACTCAACTTGCGCGCGTGGTGGAGTTCAACGACCTCCCCGCCCTCGAACAGGCGCTGTCTCACGGCGACGTGGCGTGCGTCATCGCCGAGCCCGTAATGACGAACTCGTGCATGGTGCTCCCCGATCCGGGCTTTCATGCCGAACTGCGGCGGCTGACTCGAGCCGCGGGCACCTTGCTCCTGATCGACGAGACGCACACGATCTCGACGGGCCCCGGCGGATACGCGCGTGCACACGGGTTGGAGCCAGACCTTTTCGTGCTGGGCAAGCCGATTGCGGGCGGCGTTCCGGCGAGCGTCTGGGGCTTTACCGACGCGGTCGCCCGGCGCCTCACCGAGGTTCGCGCACGGACTCCACCTGGCCACTCCGGAATGGGCACGACGCTCTCCGCCAATGCGCTCTCGCTGGCGGCCATGCGCGCGACGCTCGAGCAAGTGATGACTCCGCAGGCCTATGCGCACATGGAATCACTCGCCACCCGGCTGGCCGGCGGCCTGCAGGCCGTGGTGGAACGTTATCGCCTGGCCTGGCACGTCGTGCGCGTCGGCGCCCGCGTCGAGTTCATCTGCGCACCGGGGCCCTTGCGCAACGGGACGCAAGCCGAAGCCGCGCACGCCCCCGCGCTGGAGCGGGCAATCCACCTGGCCCTCCTCAATCGCGGCTGCTTGATCGCGCCGTTCCACAACATGATGCTGGTGTGCCCCGCGACGACGACGCAGCAGGTCGATCGGCTCTGCGCGGCGTTCGACGAAGTTGCGCTGCAGCTCGCGGGTTAAAGCAGCCCGAATGACCGAGCAAGTCATCGTTGTCCGGCGGCCGATCTTTCCGGATATCCTCGAGACGCTGTGCAGTGGCGCGGCGCGCAACCGCCGGACCTGCTCAACGAGGAAGCCTGAACATGGAACTCCAGCAGTTAGTGAGTATCGTCGGTGCAGACGGCGTCCTCACCGGCGATGACGTTCGCGGGCGTGCGGTCAGCTGGGCCGATCACAGCCCCTGCCAGGCACTCGCGCTGGTGCGCCCGGCCGATGCCGAGCAGGTGTCTCGGGTACTGGCCGCCTGCAACGCGGCAGGACAACCAGTCGTCCCGATGGGCGGCCTCACCGGTCTCGTGCGCGGTTGCGTCGCGGGGCCGGGCGAAATCGGCTTGTCGCTCGAACGCCTGCACCGCATCGAAAGCGTGGACGTCGTCGGCCGGACGATGACGGTGCAGGCAGGCGTCGCGCTGCAGGCCGTGCAGGACGAAGCGGAGCAACACGGGTTGATTTATCCGGTGGATTTCGGGGCGCGCGGCTCGGCGCACATCGGCGGCAGCGTCGCGACCAACGCGGGTGGCAACGGCGTGATCCGCTACGGCATGACCCGCGACTCCGTGCTGGGGCTCGAAGCGGTGCTGGCCGACGGCACGGTCATCTCGTCCATGAACCGGATGATCAAGAACAACGCCGCCTATGACCTGAAGCAGCTGTTCATCGGCACGGAAGGGACATTGGGCGTGATCACCCGACTGGTCCTCCGGCTGCGCGAACTGCCGCGCAGCACGCAGACGGCGCTCGTCGCCTGCGCCAACTTCAAGGACGTCACGTCCCTGCTGAAGCACATGGACGCATCGCTCGGCGGCTCGCTCAGCGCGTTCGAAGTGATGTGGAACGAGTTCTACCGCCTGGTGACGACGCCGCCCGCGAAGGGGACGCCACCCATCGCGCAGGACTACCCGTACTACGTCCTGCTCGAGTCTTCGGGCGGCCATGCGACGCGTGACCAGGAACAGTTCGAGGCGGCTCTCGGCGAGGCCGTCGAGTCCGGAGGCATCGCCGATGCGATCATCGCCACCTCCAAGGCCCAGCGGGATTCACTCTGGGCCCTGCGCGACGACGTCGAGCAGATCTTCCGCATGGGGATGCCCGTGACGTTCGATGTCAGCCTGCCGGTCGCCGACATGGAGGACTACCTGAGCGAAGCCATGCGGAGGGTCGAGCGCGAGTGGCCGGCGTATCGCCGTTTCGTTTTCGGGCACCTTGGCGACGGCAACCTGCACATCATCGTGGCGGGGCCGCCAAGCAAGGAGGCGCGGCACGGCATCGAGACCTGCGTGTATGAGCCGCTCGGCAGGCGCGCGGGCTCCGTCTCGGCCGAACACGGCATCGGCCTGGAGAAGCAGCCGTGGCTCTCGCTGTCCCGCAGCCCGGCCGAGATCGAGCTCATGCGGCGCTTGAAGCAAACGCTGGACCCGCAGGGCATCCTCAACCCCGGCCGCGTGCTGCCGAGGTGACAGGCACCCGATGCACCCGCGCTGGCAGTCCCTGATCCGTAATGCCCTCGTCTTCGACGGCACGGGCGCCACGCCGCGTGTCGAGGATGTCGCGATCGCGGACGGCTGCATCGCCGCGCGCGGACCCGCGCTCGAGGTGGAACGCGCTGAAAAGGTGATCGACGCTGCGGGCCACTGGCTGATGCCAGGTTTGCTCGACATCCACACGCACCTCGACCTCGAGGTCGAACTCGCGCCGGGCCTGCCGGAATCCGTGCGCCATGGCACGACGACCGTGGTGGTCGGTAACTGCAGCCTTGGTACAGCGTTCGGCGCGCAACGCCGAAACGGGGATGATCCCATTCTCGACTGCTTCACCCGTGTCGAGAACATCCCGAAGTCCGTGCTGCGAAAGGTCGTGGATCGCATCGACTGGGATTCCACTGCGGGTTACCTGGCACACCTCGCCGCGCTACCGCTGGGACCGAACATCGTTCCGCTGCTGCCACACTCGATGCTGCGGGTGGAGGTGATGGGCACGCAGGCAGCGGTAACGCGTAAACCGACGGATGCCGAGCTCGAACGCATGCAGGCGCTGCTCGAGGCCGCGATGCAGCAGGGATATGCCGGATTCTCGACGGACGCCGTGCCGTTTCACTACCTCGCCAATGCACCGCACACCGACAAGCGCATTCCGGCACAACACGCGACATTGAAGGAACTGAAATCTCTTCTCGGCATCGTGCGCAAGCACGATCGCGTGTGGCAATGCACGCCCGACGCTGCCAACCGCTTCAAGACCTTCCTGCGGTTCTTCTTCACGAGCGGCACCTTGTTCGGGCGACCGCTCAGGACCTCCGCCCTGACAGCGATCGACCTGACGCACGAGCGCAACGTCTGGAAGCTGTTCCCGCTGATCGGGGGTTTACTGAACTCGCGCCTGCTGAACGGCAGCCTGCACTTCCAGGTGCTCGCGACGCCGTTTCGCATGTACGCCGAGGGCGCGATCTGCCCGATCTTCGAGGAGTTCACCGCCTCCCGGCAGCTCATGGCCTGCGATATCGAGGATGCCGAAGCCCGCCGGTGCATCATGGCCACACCGACCTTCGGCACCTTGTTCGCGCAGGAATGGCATGACGCAGGCGCCGTCTCGACGTTCAACCGCGACCTGGACGCGCTGCACATCGAACGCTGCCCGGTAGCCGAGTGGTGTGGCGAGACGTTCGGCGCGGTATATCGCCGGCTGCAGCAGTTCCAGTCGGGAGACCCGGCCGCGGCGCGGAGCGCGGCCGAGGCGGCAGCGCTGGCGTCCTTCCCGAACCCGATCACGCGCGAGGCGGAGCTTCTGCTGCACCTCGTGCGACGTTACGACCGGGGCCTGCGCTGGTGGTTCGTGGTCGGCAACGATCGGCCCGAGGTCCTGAAAGAACTCCTGTTCAATAAGCACACGCTGCCCGGCTTCAACGACAGCGGTGCGCACCTGCTCAATCTTGCGTTCTTCGACGGTAACCTGCTGACCCTGCAGATCGCCGCCCGGGAGTCGGTAGAAAAAGTGGCGCATGCCGTCCGACGCTTGACGCGCGAACCCGCGGACTTCTTCGGCATCGACGCCGGACGCATCGATCCGGGCTCGCAAGCGGATGTAGTGCTGATCGATCCGGAGCGCCTGCGCGGCTACGACACCGACGCGCACCGTCAGATGATGTATCGCGACATCTTTGCGCACGAGCAACTGGTGAACCGCTCCGACGGCGTCGTCGCCGGCGTGTTCATCGCCGGCGAGCGAGTCTGGGACGGACGCGAATTCGGGCCGGCGCTCGGTGGCCGCAGGCTCGGGCGGCCGCTGACTGCGACGCAGCGCCCCTGCTAGAGCGAGCCGGTCGCGCGTGCGAGCCGCAACCGCGCAAGGCTGGCGTCGAGCGTGGCATTGTCGCGATTCGTGAGCGCCTGCACACGCAGCGTCTCCGCCTGCAGCAACTGCGTCTGCGTGCCGAGGCCGGCGCCGTATTGCTCGCGCGCGATGCGCAGATTCTCTGCGGCCTGCTCGACCGCGCTGGCCGACACTTTCATGCGCTGCCGCGATTCCTCGACATCGAGCCATGCCTGGCGCACCTGCAGCGCGATCAGCGACTCCGCGTCCCGTCGCCGCTCTTCGGTCGCGTGCCGGTTGCGATCGAGCGAAGCCGCCCGCTTGCGCGACTGGCCACCGTCGAACAGCGCCCATTGCACGCCTA
>Ga0315292_10000040_pt1 | contig 44247 bp, 39 predicted proteins | sample YL17G13_0_MG_FD_204029 | JGI IMG/M metagenome (GOLD analysis project Ga0315292, IMG submission 204029) | Sediment microbial communities from Yellowstone Lake, YNP, Wyoming, USA - YL17G13_0 | ecosystem: Environmental > Aquatic > Freshwater > Lake > Sediment | place: USA: Wyoming | collected... | reverse complement strand
CCATCCGCACGGCGAATTCGCGACCATCGGCCAGCCGAACGGGCTGTGGCGCGACATGGCCGCTGGCGGACAAGACGCCGATGCCCCAGCAGCCCGGAGCGTCGTATGTGAAGACCCGGTTGGGCGTCACGCCGGGGCGAAATATGTCCTTCAAGGAAAAGCGCAATCCCGTCTCCGAGCCGAAGTTGAGTTCGACCGATATGACGATCCGTCCGCCGGGCCCGGGGATGCCTCCCCCGGCCTTCAACACGCTCCACGGTAAGGCCAGTTCCTGCACGTACCCTTTGCCGTCGGCATTCTTCAAGAAGGCCTGGCGGGCGCCCTTCGAGCGGGCGTCTTTCAGGTTCTCGCCGCCGCCTTTTGGAAACGTCAGATCGATGACATCCAATCCCTGGCGGTCCCGCCATGCCGTCAGCCAGCAGATCGCCGGATCGCCAGGGCCGCCCGGGTTCGTGATCAGGCGCAGTTGGAGGCTGTCCCCGGCAAACCCCGCGTCGCCGGAGATGCTGCCGGGATTGTTCATCGGCGTATCGTCATGCCATCGGACCAGAAGGTAGAGCCTGTCCTGGTCGTACATGGCGTGGAGCCAGCCGGCAGCGGTGCCGCGCTGAGTCTCCACGTTCCCGGCCACGAAGACGCCTCCCGACAGGTCCCAATCCTCGAATCTCCCGTCGACCCGGACCACGCCGGGCGCCGGCAGAATCCGGATTCCCAGGTTCTCCGTCTCTGTTGCGTCTGCTGGCATCGACAGACTGACCAGCACGAGGCACACGACGACGGCACAAGTCGTGAGCCTCACCACCACCGTGTCTCCCGTCGCGAGGCAGACCTCCCGCCCGCCTGAGGGGCGGACGTGCCCGGTGTCGCTCGGACCGCGCACTGCGTCCGATCGCCGGGGACGTCCTCCGACCTGTCTCGAAGGTTCAGGGATTTCGTCACCAGGGCGGAGGAAACGCCCAGGACAAGGAAGATGGCAAGGTTGCGGAGCACCGAGTCGATGAAGCCGTGACTGAGCACCAGCGCCACGCCTAGTGCCGGCATGCACATCGCAGGGCCAGCCCACGCCCTCTTTCGGACCCACCAGATCAGGTGCGGCAGCCAGATGAAGAAGAACAGGAACGTGCCGATGATGCCGAATTCCGCAAGGAACTCATACCAGTCGCCATCCGCGTGGGGGTTGAGCAGGTAGTAGCTGTAGCCTGAGCGGTTGGATGCCATCTCCGGAACGGCCGCGTCGTATCCGGCGTAGTTGTACAGGTAGCTGCCGGCTCCCCAGCCGAACCACGGCCGGTCATTGAACATCTTGAGGGCCACCTGGTGCTCCAGCATGCGAATCTTCCCGCCGTGCGGGCCGACTCGCAGGAGATCCGCCTCAGCGCCAAATCGGCGAAGCGTGTCCAGGCCACCGGTCCTGGACAGCGCCGTGCCTGCGGCAACAACCGACACGAGCAGCACGAAGACCATGATCCCGCGGCGCCCGCGCCACCACTGCTCGAGCGCGTGGCGCTGGTGGATTATCCACGCCACGCCCAGGACTCCGGCGAACAGCATCCCGGCCCTCGATCGGATACTTGCCAGGCCCACTTCCGCGGCGACGAAGACCGCCAGGCCCAACCACGGCGTCCGCACCGGACGTCGGGCGGAGACGGCAGCCCACCACCCCAGAATCCATCCCGCGAGCAGCGTCTGGTACGCGGCATTCTGGTTCTTGTAGAAGAAGAATGGCGCCCCGAGAAACAGGAGCGGATCTCCACGAACCCATAGCACCTTCGCGCTGCCTGACCACTGGTGCGCCAGGCAGACCGCGCCGCTGACCAGACCGTGAACGGCCAGCACCATGATCAGAATCCGCAAGCTCCACCGGGACTGCACGCCGAACATGACCGCGAAGATGCCGAGGGCGGCTGCCGAGTAGTTCAGCAGGTAGCGCGCCGCATTCTCAGTTGGGATGAAGCCGTTGGCCAATCCGTTGAATGGCCCACCGATAGACGACGGCAGGAATCGCCAATGCTCGACGGGGAACAATGTGCAGTTGTTCGTCTCCAGCACAGGGATGTGCGAGACGTTCGCGCTCTGGATGCCGACGAACGCGACAAAGGTGGCCAGGGCCAGCCCGCTCGCCACCCACCCGTTCCAGGGCCGAAACGCCCCGACGACTCCATGACTCCGCGAAGAGTACAGCCAGATCCCCCCCACGCATGCCAGGCCGCACAATCCCAGCATCACCCACTGAGCCCAGAGCAATGAACTGCCCAGCAGCCAGGACGACGCCCAGATGGACACGGCCACGATGCACACGAACGCGCGTTCGAGAGGACCGGGTGTGTTCAACGGACGAACCCGTGTTCGCGCCGGAAGTACGCAAGGTCTGGCGGCAGTGCCTCGAGCGCGACGGCCGGCACCCCGCCGTAGAGGCGGTGCGTCTCGGTGTGCGCCTTGTTCAACAGCGACTTTGCGCCCAGGACGGAGTAGTCCGGCAGGACGCACCCTCCGAGCAACACGCAGTTCGTGCCGATGAAACAGTAGGCTCCAATCGAAATGGGTGCCGAGTGCTGCCGCGATTCCCGAAGGTCGATGCTATGCGTCAGCACCTGCGACCCGTACCCCGCCAGCGTCGTGAAGGGTCCAACGGTCACGGACGACGTACAGTCGATCAGGTGGCGATGGGTAATGGCGGCGTGCTCGCCCAGCACAAGCCAGGGGTGGCGGTCCTTCTGGTGGGCAAAGAAACTGGCATTGCCGGCCGGGAAACCCGTGATCCAGTTGCCCCGGCCGATCAGGCTGTGTGCCTTGAGATGGACAGACTCCAGGTTCCTGCATACCGTCAGATGCCCGATGGATGTGTGTTCCTCCATGATCAGCCTGTCCGGCGCGAGCCACGCCAGGCCGATACGCGCAGTCGGGTGAATGCTGAAGCCCGCGCATCTCTGCAGCAGCCATCGCCGCACGGGCCACGGCAACACGATACTCACAAGGAGAAGAATGTTTCGGATCATGCTGTGCCCAGGCTGCGGTAGGCCGCGATGTAGTCGGCGACCATCCGTCCGGTGGTGAACCGCTTGACGTTCTCGTGGCCCAAACGAATCAACGCGTCGCGCGCGGCGGGATTGCACAGACTCAGGACGTCCACGACAAAGCCCTCTTCGTCGTCCGGGCCCCGCATCAACGCCGCGTGTCCAGCGACTTCCGGCAGTGACGTGGTGTTGCTGCAGACAACCGGGCATCCGCAGGCCTGAGCCTCGACCACGGGCCAGCCAAATCCTTCGAACCGCGAGGGATACAGAAGTGCATGAGCGGTGTTGTAGAGGGCCTCGAGCGTTTCATGGCTCGGCCGACGGAGCTCAATGACGCGGTCGCTCACACCGAGCGTGTGCATCAATGCTGTCTGTGACGTGCTCAGCCCTTCACCCGCGAACACGAGGAGGCCCGGCCACTGAGGCTTCAGCCGTGCGATCACGCGCAGGGCAAGCTCCCGGTTCTTCCGCCGGAGGCTGGACCCTACGTGAACCAGAAACGGCCTGCCCAGGACGGCGTCACCCAGGGGAGCCAGACGCGCCCGCGCCTCCCCGGGTGCCAGGTTGCGGAACGCGTCGTTCAGCCCCATCCACACCACCTGGGACCGGCGCGTGCCACCGGTGAGCCGCTGAAAGTCGTTCTGCGTCGCCGTGGAGTCGCACACGACCAGCCCGGCCCGTCGAAGTCCCCTCAGAATCGCGGCCTGCAGCATCCTGCCAGACCGCGAGGCCGGACAATCGGTCGCTTCCCCGAGCGCGCCCCTCACGGCCAGCAGATCGTGGCAGGTCACGATCTGACGGCCCTCGAGTTCATCACGCAGGTAGACGCTGTTCGAATGATCGGCGATGTGGATGATCGTGTCCGGGTGGGCCCGCCGGATGCACCGGCGAAGCACTGACGGGAACAGGACGTACTTGTCGAGATAGGCGAGCCACTTGTCGACGCCACGCCCGATGCGCCGGCGGCCGAACCACACCGCGGGCTTGATCGAGTCCACCGTTACGCCGTGCCGAGGCAGTTCGCGCCGGAGGCACTCGAAGAAGCGCAGCATGCTCTCCTGACCATCAGGCTCGTAGTTGCCAACCAGAAGTACGTTCATGCCATGCGGCTCGGAGAAGGGCGCCACGCCACGACGGGCCACGGTTACGCCGGCGGCCTGGCGGCCTCGCCCAGGAGTGCCTCCAGGACCAGGCCCATGTGGTCGACGGTCGCGTGCCGCTCCCAGTTGCGCTGTGCGTAGGCGCGGCCATCGGCGGCCGTCCGCCGTCGCCGTTCGCGGTCGGCGCGGAGTCGCCCGATGGCCGCCGACAAGGCGCCGGGGTCCTCAGGCTCCACGACGTCCCCGGCGCCACTCTCCCGGATGACGCGCGCCACTTCGCTGCTCCTGCTGACCGACGCAATCACCGGTTTTCCCGCCGCCAGCAGCGCCAGCACCTTCGACGGGAACACGATGTCCGCAACCACGCGCTGTTGGGTGACAAGGCAGATCTCGGCGGTCGCGAGCAGGCGAAGAAACCGGTCCTGGGGAAGCAGTGACATTATCCGCACGTTGGACAGGCCGGACGCGCGCACCGCGTCGCCAAGCGCCGCCCTGACGGCCCCGTCCCCGAGAAGCACATAGACGAGGTCCGGGTCCTTCCGCGTCAACTCGGCGGCCCCGAGCACGACGTCGAGCCCCTGTTTTACCCCCATGTTCCCGATGTGCAGGACGACAAACGCGTCACCCAGTCGCAGTTCGGTCCTGAGCGTCGTGTCGCTGGACTCGATCGGGAGGGCGAAACACTCCGGGTCCGACCAACCGGCAAACAGCGCGACTTTGTCCGGCCGGACACCTTTGCCTATGATGCGGCCCCGCATGGCGCCCGTAATCGTCGAGACCAACGCCGCTCTGCGGTACGCCAGCCTCTCGATGGCGAACAGCGCCGAGGCGACACGGCCCCGTGGCATCATGCCAAGGTCCAGCGCGGCGTCGGGCTGAAGATCTTCGACATGGAAGACGTAGGGCACGCCCCAGAGACGAGCGAGCACCACGGCTGCCACCGCGAGACCCAGAGGGGGTGACACCACGACGAGCAGGTCAGGCGGCCGACAGAACATGCTTCGCAGGAAGGCCGACGCAATGAACGACGCTTCGAACAGCACGCGGCGCACGGGCGTCACGCGACGCGGCACGTAGATCGGACAGCGCCGGATGTCGACGCCGGCGTGCTGCTCCCGTGCAAATGGCCGACGGCGGTACTCGGAGGCCACCCGCCACTCAGGGTAGTACGGAACCGCCGTGCAGACCGTGACGTGGTGTCCTCTGGCTGCGAGAGCCTCTGCCCGTCCCGTGCCGAAGACCGCGATGCCGGTCTTCTCGGGCCAGTAGTTCACGCAGATCGTATGGATACGCATGGCAAAACAGTCCGGACATCTCGACGCAGGCAGGCGCGGGCGCGTCAGACCTTGCGCCGCTCCAGCAAGTGCCGAAACCGACGCTGCCAGAACAGAAGGTAAGGGAGCACGACAGGAAACGTCAACCATAGCCACGCGATCGTGAAGGTCCGCCTCTTCCACAGCGCAGGCTTCCGGTCCCGCACGGCCTGGACGGTGATTCTCAGCAGGTTCAGACACGCCTCCGTGCCGGCCCCGGTCGACGCACCCGTCTTGAGCCGGAATAACACGGTCCAGCGAAGCCGCAAGGTGCGGCGCCACAGGTCTCTCCACGTGCCGACCCGCTTCGGGTGAATGACCAGCACGTCCGTGCAGAACCGCAGCCGCGCTCCAGACCGTTGCAGTCGCCAACGCAGGTCGAGATCCTCGAAGCAGGCCTCGGTATAGTCCTCGTCAAACCCCCCGAGTTGTTCGAAGACGGCGCGCCTGACGGCCAGATTGCAGGACCAGAGGGCTCCTCCGTCGAGATTCTCGACGTGTTCCTCCAGGGGATTGTCGCTCTTGTCCGGACACACGGTGATGCCCTCGATCGCGTCCGTGTCAGGCTCACGAGACTGGCGTTCGATGGCCGCCAGCCAGTCCGGATCTGGAAGACAGTCGTCGTCCACGAACGCAATCCACTCGCCCCTGGCCAGACGAGCCCCGGCGTTCCGGTTCGCCGCCGGTCCACGCCGGGGGCCCTCTGCCCAACGCGCCCACGGGAAGTAGGTCCGCACCATCTCTTCCGCGTTTTCCAGCGTGCCATCGTCAGTCACGATCACCTGGTACCGCGCGGGATCGAGCGTTTGCGTCCCGGGCGCGAGGCGCCGCAGGCAACTCGTCAACTGGACGTTGCGGAGGCACGTGGGTACCACGACCGACAGCTGAGGCCCCGAACCCGGCATCATCGCTGGACCCGACCGGCCCGGCGGCGAAACCAGGAGCGCCAGAACTGGTAGTGCGGGCAGAACAGACTGACCATCATGGCCGAAACGTCGCCGGCTCGCAGATCGTCGCGGGCCATTCCGCCGGCGGCATAGCGTATGGTCTTGAGGTACGAACGCCAGCTGACCTGTTCCTGAGCGCCCGCATTCCATCGCCAGTATCGGTTCAGGACCGCGAAGAGCGAGTCGGTCGACAGCGACTCGACCCGCAACGATGGGTCCGACACCACGTCGTATCCGGCCGCAAGTAGTCGTAGCCCCAGTTCCGCGTCCTCCGAGTGCCTGTGTGCGGGATTGAAATTACCAACAGCCATGACAGCCGAACGCCGCAGGAGACAGCCGTAGGTTGCGAGCAAGGCATGCCGCCGCGGCGGCGCCTCGACGCCGTCCTTGAAGAGGTGCCGGCTCCTCCATCGGGCCGCGACGGTGTCCTGCCGGCGAGACCAGATTCGCCCGTAGACACCAGCCACAGCGGCGTCTTCGAACCAGGGCAGCGCTCTCGAGACAAAGTCGGCGGCAAGCGTGTTGGTCGCGTCGCAGCACGCAACGAGCTCGTATCGGGCTTCTTCCATCGCCCTCGCCCGGGCGGCACCCCGGCCACGGTTCGTGCCCAGCCGGATTACCCGGGCGCCCTCCACTTCGCTCGCGAGTCCGTCGGTGGAGCCGTCGTCGACGACGAACACCTCGGAGACTCGAGCGGTCTGTTGACTGAGCGCCGCCACTGCCCTGCCGACGGTCGAGCGCTGATTGTGGCAGGGGACGTACGCACTGACCTCCACGCACGTCTTCATCTCATCGCCTGCCTGCGTCCGGGCATCGCGCGTAGCGACCCATGAGGACGCCCGGACCGCGACGCTCCGGTCGAGCCAGCGCGTGTCGTCCTTGCGGCGTGCCAGGTGCCCGACTCACTTGGTGCTTTGCCGTTTGCGCTGGCGCTCGTACGTTTTCGCCACGCTGAGAAACTCATAGAGTGCATGTAACCGCGCGAAGTAGTAGCCCTCTCTGCCATCCAGGAATCCACGATTCCAGACGTATACATACAGGAACCGCAACAACGGGCGGAACGGGACCCTTCGTGCCCAGTACCTGACGATGGAGCGCGCACGGCTCGGGCCGTGAGCGACCTTTGCCGACGGGTCGAGAGCGACGTACGCCTCCCAACTGGAGTACCGGTTGTGCTTCTCGACAAACGCCGACACGGTCGGAAATGCGTAGTGGTCCATCTCGCTGTCAAGACGCCCGGTCTCGCCGTCCACCAGGACATGTTCGTGAATCTCGACGTCACCACTTTCGGTCTCGCCTTCGACGATCCGTTCGAATCGGCCGAAGCGATGGAGAAACAACCTGAGGTTCCAGTTCGGATAGTAGGCGTGTTTCAGCCAGCGACCCATGAACTGAAACCGGCGGTTGATCCAGTACCCGCGCACGGGACCCGGAGGGGACGACGTGATGCGGCGGAACTCGTCTTCGGCCGAGGGTGGCAGTGCTTCGTCGGCGTCGAGCAACATCACCCATTCGTGCCTGAATGGCAGATGCTCGAGAGCCCAGTTCTTCTTCTTCGGCCAGGTTCCGTCGTAACGGAACTGCACGACCCGGGCCGCAAACCGCCCGGCAATCGCGACGGTCTCATCGGTGCTCTGGGAATCGACGACAAAGACCTCGTCTGCCCACAGAACGGACCGCAGACAACGCTCGAGATTGGAGGCTTCGTTCTTGACCGGGATGACAACGGACACGGGCACGTTGCCCGGAGGGGCAACATGGGCCATCGGGTCGGCGCCACGCGTTGGTGACTGACTGGTCATCTGCGTGCTTCTTTCACGAGGCGCAGGTACGCGTCGCCGTAGAAGGACGTCGGGGTCAGCTCGCGGTCGAGGTCGTCCCGCGTTCGGCGCGCCCGCGCCAGGTACTCGACGTCCGGCATGTTGGCGGCGTCGACGAGGCGGCGCGCAAGCGATCCGACGTCACCGGGCACGCACACGAGCGCGTCCCGCCCTCCGGCCTCCGGCAACCCGCCATCGGCGGCAATGATACAGGGCACGCCGACGCTCCGCGCCTCGATGGCAACAAGCCCGAAGGGCTCCCGCCAATGCGAAGGAGCGACCAGCCACTTCGCCCGCGCGAGCGCGTGGGCCTTCGCCGCTCCCGCCACGAATCCTGCGAAGGTCACCCCCCGAATGCCTCGGCGCGCACATTCGTCTTCCAGTCGGGCCCGCAGCGGCCCCTCCCCCATGATCGTCAACGGCCACACGTCGGGATCCAGGCCTGATGCCCGGAAGGCGTCAATCAGTATGTCTGCGCCTTTCCCGGCGACCAGTCGGCCGAGAAACGCGAAACCGCGCCGGGACAGGGGATCGACGTGGCCGGCCGGCAGTCGCGAGGTCGTCGGCACGACGGCGCTCTCGCCATGCGCACGGTGTCCTTCCCACGTGCCCCGGACGAAACTCGAGTTGTACCAGCGCGCGGCCGCCGTTCTGGCTGCCAGCCGCCACGCGAGCCGACGCAGCGCCGGCCTGACCGGCAGTGTGTTGTGCAGGGTCAGCACGATCGGGCGTCGAAGCGCGAAGGCCATGGCCGCGACATCCGGTGACGCGTTCTGGCCGTGCACGATGTCGGCCCACGCGATGGCCGACCACAACGCGTGGCTGGCCCTGCCGCAGAATTCGACGGGAAACGGCCGGCACTGTTGCTCGAAGTCGGGCTGTCGCCCGAACTGCGTCGTGCGCTTGAACAAGATCCGCACGTCGAACCGGCTGTCCTGAGCGAGCGTATCCGCCACTGCCAGCACAAACGCTTCCATGCCGCCGTAGGCGCCAAAGGTTGGCGAGACGAGCAGCACCCGGACAGGCCGCCGGGGAGCAGGCGGGGCGGCCTTCATCGCTTTTCGTAGGGCCGGATGGCGCGGCACGGCACGCCCGCACAGACCGTCCAGGCAGGCATGTCCCGGGTCACGACGCTCCCGGCACCGATGACGCAGCCTTCACCGATGGTGACGCCCCTCTGGATGATGGCGCGCGCGGCAACCCACGCGTGCGCGCCGACGACGATCGGCGCCGAAACGAGCGGAAAGTTCCACGACTCGTAGTCATGTCCTGCGCCGCAGAGATACGCCCCCTGTGAGATGACGGCGCATTCGCCGAGCTCGATCCGCGACGTGTTGTAGATCTCGGCGCCGTCGGCAATCGACGCCGCCCGCCCGGCCACGAGGTTCCAGGGCGCCCAGATGCGCGCCCCCGCGTAGATGTGCGCGGACGGACCGACCGATGCCCCGAAGCAGCGGAGCACGAACCGGCGCCACGCGTGCAGGGGGCGCGGGGTGGGACGGAACAGGACGAGCCACACGAGCGTCCAGACCTGCCGCGCGAGGCGATTCTTCAAGGTGAAACTCGGTCCGGTGCGGGAGTGCGAGTCGGGGTCCTTCATGGCAACACGTCTTCGATCGTGGCAGTGAGGCGGGCGGCGGCGGTCCGGATGTCGAACCGTCTGGCGAAACACCTGGCCGCGTTGGTCCGCATCCGTGACTTCGCTTCCTCATCGAGGGGCATCCACCGCGCCAGCAGCCGCGCGGTCCCTGCGACGGTGTCGGCGTCGGCGAACCCCGCACCGTCGGCCAGGACTTCACGCCAGATGTTGACCTTGTCCGAGACCAGGACAGGCACTCCACACCCCAGGGCCTCCGCGACCGCAACGCCGAAGTTCTCCTGGTGCGAGGGCAGGGCGAACACATCGGCCGAACGGAAGGCGGACCACTTGAGATCACCGCCGATCATCCCGGTCCACGTGACGCGACTCGCCAGGCCGACCTTTCCGATGAGAGCATCCAGTTGTTGCCGGTAGCCGTCGGTCGCGACGGGACCCGCGAAGACGAGGTGCCACGGCGCGTCCGCGGGCAAGGAGTGTACCGCCGTCGCGAGCGCGCGAACCAGAAGATCGCACCCTTTCTTCTCGTGGATCCGGCCGAGGAACAGTACCACGCGCCGGCCCTCGGTTTCCGGATGCGACTGCGTGAAGAGACGCCTGTCGGAGGACGACGCCTGGGGAGGGGCCGCGGTGCCAAGGGTCACCACCTTCTCGCGGCACCGATACGGCCAGAATGACTGACGCGCGAGAAGCCGTTCATCCTCCGCCGTAAAGAGTACAGCGGCCGCGTCGCGAAGCACCCGGAACTCAGCCCATGGCCAGTAGAGGCATTTCTTCGCGTGTTTCAGCGGATACCGCCGCTTGAACCAGGGATCCAACATGCCATGGGGGAACACGAGGTAGGGTGTTCCCCTCTTCCGGGCCGCCCGCCAGACCGCGAGACCCGGGTACTGCCACAGGCCATGGACGCAGATGACGTCGAACGAATGGAGGTGCTGGCCAAGCCAGGGTCCAAGCCGCGGCGTGTACCCGTAGGTGCTCGAGACCGGACCCAGTACGTCTATGGGCAGCGAAAATCGAGAGAGCCACGGCGCGTCCGGATCGTCGAGCGTCGCCACGCGTACGCTCTGACCGGTCCTGACCTGTTCCAGTCCAAGCCGGGTCACCACCTCGGCAACCCCTCCGCCCACCGGGTCCATCGATCGCATGACGTGCAGGATACGCATCACTCAGGTCCGGGGGGCAGACGACGACTTCCGGGCAGAAGAGGGGCCGCAGTCCTCTGGTCCTTCACCCCTGGCCTCACGGCGGACTGTGCTGGCGGCCAGACACTCCCCGGACACGAGACGGAATGGCCGTTCTTTGGACATCTTGTGGATGAATCGATCGCCCCACTGGTAGGTGGGAGCCCTCCCGGCACCGACAAGAATGCTGTTGACCGTGTCCACGAATGTCTCACGATGAGGCCGGAGCCTGGCCAGTGTCGCGGTCCGGATCCGCTCGGGATCGAGATTGCGTCGAATCATCGCCTCGACACCCAGCCGAACGCTCGCCGGATCGGGGTCGACCGTGAGGACGTGATCGCCGTGCCAGAAGACCTCGCGGCCACCTACGCTGGGCGTCGTCACGACGGGCAGGCCACAGAGCATGTACTCCATGCTTGCGTACATCCCGCCCTCCGCCGCCGACAGGCACAGTCCTACGCGGCAGCTATTGATCAGCTCACAGACGTCTTCATCGGAGCACCGATACACCCAGCGCGCGTGCCATAGGTCCCTGAGAGCCTGCTGGATATAGGCTCGATCGCGCGTGGCCCCGCTCAGGTAGGTCTTGACGATCAGGCTTTGAATGTCTCGGGCGAGGTAGTGACGTTTGTAGGCGACCAACTGCGCGAGGTAGATGGCGTCGGCGGTCTTCGGAACACCGGGCGTCGGGCGAAAGAGGTTCTCATCCAGGAGCGCGTTCTGGTGGCAGAAACGTGACTGCAATCCGGCGGCGCCGAGCGCCGCCGCCTCATCGGCGTCGTTGCACAGGTAGACGATTGACAGACGAGGGTACCGCGCGCCGAGCTCCGCCGTTCTGCGGGCGAGCGCGTGGGCCTCCGTCAACGAGCGGGGAATCCAGGGATTGCTGACCAGCAGCCACGTTGGACGCGTGCGGAGACGGCGCGCCAGGCTCTCGACTTCGCGACCGAACTCCATGACGTAGACAATGACGGGGTCCGCACAGAGCACGTGCCAGGAGCCGGAGCGAGGCGGATGCACTTCCCGCCACAACAGGTCCCGGTTCGCCCACCAGAACATCACGTCAGGCAGCCGACGCTCGCGAATGAGCCGGGAGAGCCGTTCCAACAGCATCGGAATCGGGGAGACGGGGCCTAACCGGAACGCCGCGTTCTCGCGGTCTGAAGTTCGTCGTCCACGGCGTTCAACACATCGGTCACGCTGATGGCTTCGAGACAGGCCAGGTCGTGTGGACACTCGCTGCCGGGATGTCCGGACAGCCAGCACCCGCTGCAGGGAAGGTCCGTGTACAGGTTACGGTTGATGGCATAGCCTGAGACAACCGGACTGGTGCGGCCTCCGAAAATGACGACGGCCGGTACGTTCAGGCCGCTTGCCGCATGCATGAGGAAACTCTCCGGGCCGACGAAGATGTCGCACTCGGCGAGGATGGCCATCGACTCGCGGCGGGTCAGCCGGCCAGCATACCGGGTTACATCTTCATGGACGGGCTCGGACTGGTCGCCCAGTTGTACCAGGGAGCCGCGCGCTCGCAGGCCGGGGAGCAAAGCGTCCCAGTGGCGACGCGGCCAGTTCTTTGCCGGCTGGGCGCTGCGCTGGTTGAACGCGATACGCGGGCGAGGCATCGGCTCCAGGAATTCGCGCGCCCGCCCTCGTTCAGCTTCCGTCAGGTACACGCGGGCGCCGTAGTCGGTGGTGTCCACGCCGATGCTGGACAGGGTCGGCGCCAGGACGTGCCTGGTGTTGTCCCGCCGTTCGATGAGTTCGAGGTACCAGAAGTCGAGGACGAAGAGTCCCGGCTGACCGTTGAGCTCCGATACGTTTGGGTCGCACAGCAACAGGTCCGGGTTCGCCGTGGCGCAGTTGATTCGGAGCCCCGGCCATCGCTGCTTCACGTGACGACACACCGTACCGGTCAGGAGAGTGTCGCCCGGCGTGCCAAAGAGATCGCGCACGGTCAGTCGCGCACGGATCCGACTGAGCCAGGAGAGATGCGCACGGGCCCAGCGTGATGCCCGAATACGCCCGCTGTAGATCAACCGGTTCGTCAGACCGCCACCGACGGGCCCTGGACGCAGCCAGTCCGGGTGCGGCGACCGAGGTGGAACGGCAGCAGGCCGCTCCTGCGCGGCTGTTTCTACTGATGCAGGCATTCAATGTACCGACGGGCCACGTCGTCCCAGGTCCAGCGAGCCATCCGGCGGTCGACGTCGCGCCGGCTCTGCCGGGGCGGCCGACGGGTCAGCATCTGAGCCATGAGGCGTGCCAGCGCCAGATGGTCGCCTGGCGAAAACATGGCGACGGCGTCGTCTGCCTGATAGAGCCGCACCTGCTCTCGGAACGGCGGGATGTCCGAGCACACCACGGACAGCCCGTGGCTGATCGCTTCACTGAGGGGGAGACCGAATCCCTCGTAGGTCGATGGCAACACGACTCCCGAGCAGTTCGCGTACTCGGATTCCACTCTTCCCGCAGGCTGCCGGCCCAGGCAGTTCACCCTGGCGCGTAACGTGGGGTTCGCTTCGAGCAGCCGTCGTGCTTCCTCAAGGTTCGGAAGCCGGGCCGGCTCCCCGCCCGCGAACACCTCGGTTCCATGGCCCGTCAGCACCAGTTGGAATGCAAGGCCCGCCCTCACGAGCTCAACGCACGCCGCAAAGAGCGTCGCATGGCCCTTGTGCTCGTTGGCCACCGACGGGTAATAGAATGTGAAGATCGGTGCTTCATGGGGCACCGCGGTCTCGTGCACCGGCGGCGCGGCCAAGGGGACGTTGCAGATGCGGTCGCCCCGTTCCGGGAAATGCCCGACGAGGACCTGCCGGGTGAACTCCGAGATCGTCAGGATCTTGTCGGCACGTTCGACCCACGACAGGATGTTGCGCTGGCGGCGTTCTGCCAGGAGCGGATTGAGATCGAGCACCACGCCTGCCGTCGGCAGCGTCGTGTCGGGCCAGGGCTGTTCGAGTACCGCTGTGGAAAGACAATGGGTGAAGCCACCTTCGACTGCCAGGCGCCGCACCCGCGCCTGGCGAAGGACGCGGCTGATTCGAGCCGCCTGTGCGTCGCTGGTCAGTCGAGCCGGCAGGCGCCGGGCGAGGCCGTGGAGGACGCGCTGCCACGACCGGCGCGGCCACAGGAAGCCCACGACCGACGCGTTCGGCTCCCGCGACAACATCTCCGCGTACTCCGACGTCACGTGGTCTGGCACGACCCAGACCACACGCTCGCACTGCCTCGCAAGCGCGGGAAGCAGGTGCTGGCGGAAGGTGACCAGCCCCCCCTCGAAGGCTATCTCGTCGACCACCAGCAAGCGGGTCGCCTGGAGAACGCGTCGCGCACGGACGCCATCCACACCCGACGTCCGATCGCGGGTATGCATCGGGGTCATGAACGAACCGCACGCGCGTCGGCCCTGGCCTCTGCCCGGGCGAGCGCAGCGTCGATGCGGCTGCGCACGATATCGAGGGAGAAGTGGCGGCCGGCGTACGCAACGGCGGCATTGCTGGCCGTGGTCCATGCCGTCTCGTTCACGATCCAATCGTGGGTCGCGTCCGCAAGCTCTGCCGCGGTCGTCGGGAATCTCACGGCCGGCTGCAGATCCGGATCGCTCAGGAGCGCGTGCGTCGCATTGCCTTGGGTGATCATGGCGAGAATCGGCAGACCGCAGGCAAGGTAGTCTGCGATGCGCGACGGAATGGAGTGGCGGTCCCAGCTCGAGTTCCCGTCTGGCGTCAGCAAGTAAGCCAGTCTGGCTCGCCCAAGCACTTCTCCGCACGACGCGTTCGAGACCAGGCCGAGGTCTTCAACTTCGCCGCGCAGGTCGGGCGGAAGGCTGCGGGAATGCGCTCCGAAGTACACCGCCCGCGCGGACGGCCGGCGTGCCCGCACGAGACGCAGGGCTTCGGCGGCAGCGTGCAGATAAGCATTACTGGGGTTGGGCCCCAGGCTTCCCGACAGCACGATGAGGTCCTCGCGCGGGCCCGCCGTTCCAGAGTAGCCGAAGGAGAACGGCACCACCTCGACCGAGGCAAGTCTGAATCGCGCGAGTTGTGCGGCAATCGACTCGTTCAGCGCCAGGACACAAGGCGAGCGTCGAAGCAGTTCCCCGAACGCCGGCATGGTCGCCGGTTCGAGTTCGATCCGATCGAGGTCCACGACATGCGTGACCGGTGGAGTGCCGAGCACGTCGAGCAAGGACAGCGCTCTTCGCGCATCGTCCTCGCCGCACACCACGACGTAGGCGACACGGGGGCGAGTCGGCAAGCCCCGCAGGAGACCCTCGAACCGGCCGACGTTTACCACTCCGTGAGGCCACCAGGTCAGCGAGAAGCGATCGCGGAGGCGCCCGGCAAGGCCACGGCCGGTTCGCCAGGGCCATGGTGAGGGCTCGCGCAACCAGTAGCTCGAGGCACTCTGGCTCGGCAAGCCGGAGTGCGATGCCCAGTGCAGGTGAATGAACGGCCTGGAACTGTCGCCAAACACGCGCAGCATCTGCACGCCGGTGCCGTGCGTGTTCGCCAGCTCGCAGGGCGAGATCAGGACGATCACGACGCACCCGTGTGTCGCAGGCTGACCACGCTGCGGCGCCGCACACCTGACCGTCGCGGCGGGGTCATTCTACGTCCTGAGCAACTGCGCAGGCACACTCGTCCCGACACTGCCCACGTCGGCCCTTCGCGTCTGACGACCCCAGCCAGGGAGCCCTGCGCAGGACCCGGGCGCGCAGTCCTCCCACCTTCTCATCGTCCTGGAGAAGACAGAGCCATCGATAGACCATGTGATTGAACTCGCGCGTCGTGGACGGTTGCGATTCACCCCAATGCGTGTGGATCGAACCGAGGGGACGGCCCTCGACCGTCAGGCCGGAGTGTCCAGGAGCGCGGTCGATGCCCCAGGAGCGAGCAAGCGTCTCTGCAGGTTTGTTCATCGGGCACTTCCGCAAGGGCCCACTCCAGAAGGTCGCACTTCTGCGCGACATAGTCCGCAAAGAGCGTCGCGTGCGTCCTCCCCCGCATCCGCTCCATGGTCAGCCTGTCGAGCCCCGCATATCGGTTCAGAGCTTCCTTCGCGACAATGTCCCCTGCGTACCGTAGCCTCACGAGTTGCGACGACACGCGGGAGTCACAGTACAGGAACACGACCGGCGGGTCCGTCGGATTCCAGAGCTCCAAGGTGAGCAGCAGGAGGCGCAGATCGTCACACGCTGTGTCGTTCGCCAGCGTTGCGACAGCGGCAGGCTTCACGCTTGGTAATGAAGGCGCCATAGGCAGCAGACGTGCCGTTCTCCCGGGGTCACGTGAGACGCACGGGCCCCGCGCTGGTGTCAACGCAAGCGGACGCGCGCGTTGTTGGCCGTCGCCGCGATCTGGCCGCTTCCGCAGCGAAAACCCCGGCCTGGGCGCACCGGTGGGACTGCCCGGCGTGCCAGGTCAGGCGCCAGGAGACTCCTGCCGTTCGACGAGAGGCCGATGCTGCTGGTCCCACGTGAGATCGACGAGGACGCAGCCCACCGAACGCCCGTCGTGGTCAAATCGTTTCGATCGGGTGTCTTCGATGTCGAACGTGAGGACGTGTTCGTGCAGATCGAACCAGGAGACGTTCGGGATGTGCAGGGCGACGGTGACCGTGTAGGACCCGGCCGGCAACAGCCTGCCGGGCACACCCACGCGCAGGTCGTACTGCCGCGGCTCTTCAATGTCTATTGCCGGTTCGGGGTGGCTGGTTGTGCTCTGGAAGATCCGATACCCCACGGAGTTGTACACCGCAAAGGCCGCCTGGAGCCCTGGAATGCGCCGTCGCACGACGAACTGCATCCGGAGGTAGAACGGCTTTCGGATGTCGAAGTTCGCGGTCGGCTCCCCGGCATCATCGCACAACGTCACCGCCTGGAAATGCGCCTGGCTCTCGGACGGCTGGCATTCGACATGCGCGCGCCGGGATTCCCCGTTGGACAGGTACTGTCGCGTCACCGTTTCCGGCGGGCCGTCCGCGACGACCGATCCGGTCGCCAGGAGCACCGCTCGATCACAGAGGTCATTGATCGAGCCCATGTTGTGGCTGACGATCAGCACGGTCCGGCCCGCCCGGGCCACCTCGCCCATCTTCCCCAGGCACTTCTTCTGGAAGGCCGCGTCCCCTACCGCGAGTACCTCGTCCACAACCAGGATCTCCGGCTCCAGGTGCGCTGCGACGGCGAACGCCAGGCGCACGTGCATGCCGCTGGAGTACCGTTTCACCGGCGTGTCGATGAACTGCTCGACGCCGGAAAACTCGACGATGTCGGCGAACCTGTGCGCAATTTCGGCCTTGCGCATCCCGAGGATCGCACCGTTGAGGTAGATGTTCTCCCGGCCGGTCAGCTCGGGATGGAAGCCGGTGCCCACCTCGAGCAACGAGGCGATGCGGCCCTTGACCCGGACCTGGCCGCCTGTGGGAGCCGTGGTGCGGGACAGGATCTTGAGCAGCGTGCTCTTGCCCGCACCGTTCCGCCCGACAATGCCCACGATCTCACCCCGCGTGACCTCGAGGCTCACGTCCCGCAGGGCCCAGATGAACCCTTTCCGATGGCTGTCCCGGTCCCGCTCGCCGATCTTGAGACTGGGGTCCGGTGCGCCCCTCACTCGAGCCCACCAGCGGTTGGCGTCCTCTTTCAGCGACCGGCTGCCGAGGACGCCCAGGCGGTACCGCTTGGAGATGTTCTCGACGGAGATGACCACGTCGTTCATACCGTGTCCATGACGGTCTGCTCCACGCGGTTGAAGAGCAGCAGGCCAAAGGTCAGGGCCACGACCATGAAGCAGAAGCTGTACAGCAGGGCGCCCGTGCTGACGGTATCCGTCCCCAGGAACGCTCCCCTGAACGCCTCCACGATGGGAGTCATCGGGTTGGCCTGGACGAGAACCCGGTACTTCGCCGGAGTCGCCGATAGCGGGTAGATGACCGGTGTCGCGTACATCAGGAGCTGGGCGCCGAAGGTCACGACGTTCTGCAGGTCGCGGTATCGCGTGGTCAGCGACGAGACGATGATGCCTGCGCCCAGTCCAAGGCCCGCCATGATGAACAGCAGCAGCGGCAGCAGGAATACGGAGGCGCTGACCTTGACGGCGGCACCATCCAGCCAGAAGTAGATGACGAAGGCCAGGAAGAGCGCGAAATGGATGACGAACGCCACCATGTTCGAGATGAGGATCGCGATGGGAACCGTCAGCCGTGGGAAGTAGACCTTCCCGAAGATATGCGCGTTGGCCCCGAAGGTGTCGGCCGTCTTCGTCATGCAGGCGGAGAAGTAGCTCCAGACGACGGTTCCGGCCATGTAGAACAGGAACGGAGGCAGCCCGTCGGTGGACAGCCTGGCGACGCGCCCGAAGACGAGGGTGAACATCACGGTGGTCAACAGCGGCTGGACAAGGGCCCAGAACGGGCCCAGGACGGTCTGTTTGTAGCCGGCCACGAAGTCCCGGCGGATGAAGAGGGCCACCAGGTCGCGCGCGCGCCACAGTTCTCTCAACCGCAGATCCAGCCAGCCCCGTTGCGGCCGGATGATTATCGTCCACTGGTCATCGACCGGGGCGTGCGTGGTGTGCCTGCTGGCCATGCCTTCTGCGCTCATTCAGTGGGACCTGACACTCGCTCAGCGCGCAGCAAGTCGCGCCTGGAAGCGCTGCAGCGTCCTTGTTGCCGCTTCAAGAAGCCGCGAGGCGAGCGTGCCGGCGAGGAACGATATCGGCGAACGTCGCGCGCGCAGTCTCCTGGATCGCTCCCGGTCGTCTCGCGCGGATGATAACCGGCGTTCTTCGTACGCGCACGGCACCCCCTGGAACCGATCGACCTCGTTTCGCACGAGCTGTTCTCTGTAACCCTGAACCAGCTCGCGCAGATCCGGCCGATTCCCGAAATGATACCGGGTCTTGACCTTCGAGATCGAGTGCGCGTCCTTCCGATCCAGCTGGCTGAAGTGGAAGAAGACGAGCGGGTCGGAACCGTTGACCAGCCATCGGTGGTCGTCTGTCTGCGACAACCGCCGTTCGTGCAGATTCCAGTACGCCACGTTGAGCCCGGCGTGGCGCGCGATGCGGATCCCGTTGAAGAAGATCGGCGCCAGGTTGATCCAGAGCTGATCGACGAACAGCCCCTCGTCCGGCCTGTCGTATCCGGATGCCGCGGTGCGGGCTTTCCACCATTCGAGGAACGCCCCGGCATCCTGGCGCTCAGCCATGGCCAGGAACCCGAGGTTGTAGAGGCCAAACCGCAGAAAGACCGGCTCGGCAGGGCTGAGACCGTCGACTGGGATGGGCGTGAGAATGTGCGGCGTCAGGAGGACCGCAGCCGATCCGAGAGATTCGACAACCGGTTGGAGGGACGAGTACACCTCGACGTCAGGATCAAGAAACACCACCACGTCAGACCGGCGTTCCCGGAAGAAATGCTCGAAGTAGAACGGTTTGACGGCGGTATTCAGCTCCACCAGGTTGTAGCGCTTCCAGAATCCTTCGAAGTCAGGGATTCCGATCTCTTCGACCTGCAGAATCTCGAACGGACCCACGCGCGAGTAATCGAGATCCGGCCGGCGCTCATCGACGAGACCGATGACGAATCGGGCATCCGGGTCATGCCGGACGACGGATTCACCGAGGGTCTTCGCGTACGCGAGGTAGTTGTTGGAACAGAGCGTGAAAACCGTTAGACGACTCATCCTGCGGTCACCGTCCTCATGGAATGGCATCGACAGCGTGATTGGGGCACGAACCACCAGGTTCAGGGCCGGAACGCCCAGATGTTCAGCGCCATATCGAGCGAGTCCATCCCGGTTCGAATGCTCCTGGACACGAAAGGATGCGGTGAAGGCGCAAAGGCCTCCACATGGGTTCGCAATCCCGCCTCTCGGAGAACCCGGAAGATGACATCCACCCGCTGGAGACGATTGACCAACGAGTGGTACTCGACGAACATGCGTTGCACCCGGCCAAGCGAGCCGGCGCAGTCCTCGATGACCTCCGACTCAGCTCCCTCAATGTCGATCTTCAGGAAGTCCACGGGTTCCTCGAGGAAGTCTCGAATCCGCGTCGTTCTGACGTCGATGGCCGCCGACACCTCGCCAGCCATCGCGAGCCGTCCAGCGTCACCACCCTGCTGTCGGAATCGCGCCACGCCGTTGCTGCGCCAGACGGCCTCTTGCCTCAACTCAACATCCACAAGCCCGAATCGCTCGACATTGCCCTGAAGCACGCCGAAGGCGACGGGATCTGGTTCGAATGCCGTGATTCGCGCCTTCGGGTAGAGCGCCTTGACGTACAGGATGCTGAGACCGATGTTCGCCCCGCAGTCAAGCACTACGGGCGAGTCCGTCGGGCTGACGAAACGATAGAGTTGCCGAAGGAACAGTTCTTCAGCCGTGAAAAGGAACGAGCACGGGTCGACGAACTCGATTTCCGGACCCAGCAGCCTGCTTACTCCTCTCGTGAATGGCTCCAATGCCCGGAGTCGTGTGGCCTCACGCTCCCACGTTCCGATCGGCAGGCCGCGCAGCCGTCTTAATGGTGCCTTCAGGGCCTCCGGGATCCACCTCCTGGCGACAGCCGCAGCGCGTCGCGACACATGATCAAGAGCCGTCGTCGGGCTGGACGTTCCAGGCCCGGCGGTCCGCGGGTGCAATATCTCGTCATCGGGAGAGATTGGCTCCACGCGGAGGTCCGACAGCCGTGCCACGGGCCTATGGCTCCTCATTGTCGACGGCCACGCGGCCACTCGCAACGGGCCAGTCCCGGGTGCCGCGCGCGGAGTGTGCCATCGCGGGTTCGCGCAGCCTGCCGGCCTGCGACAGCCGACAGGCCGCCAGGCAGAGTCCCGCGACCCACACCGCGAAACCCTGGGTCGATGGCTGTCCCCACTGTCCCATGGCCAGATTGGAGGCGCACGCGCCGAACAGCGCCAGCGGAAGGACGTACCCGACCGACGCGGCACGCGCGGCGTGTCTGAGCAGCGTCACGGCCAGCCAGAACCGCCAGGCAAGGTAGGCTACTCCCAGTACCGGACCCGCCTCGAAGATCACGCGGCTCCACTCGTCCTCCCCGAGCTGGAACCCGGTTCGCCCGGCCAGGGTGGAGCCGACGTTCGTCCCGAGGCCGATGCCAGCACCGAGGAGGGGGGCGTCAGTCCAGGCGGTTCGCGCGTAGAGGTAGGAATTGGCGGAGCGCTGGAGGAGTTCCCGCGATCCGCCGGAAGTCGTGATCCGAATGTTGAGGACGTCGACGCCCTCCCTGATGACGTTGAACGACCAGACGACCGCCGCTGCGATCGCCAGCGTCAGGAACCCTTGCAGTAACCCTCCGAAGAGCCTCGGCCGGACCACCGGCGCCGCGAGCGCACACAGCACCACGGGGACCAGCGCAACGAGCAGCGCCCGGCTGCCCGAGACGGCAACGGCGGCGAGCAGGGCCGCCCACGCGGCCCAGCGAAGGACGGCCGGAATGCGGTCGCCGCCGACATACGACGCGAGCAGGAACGACAACGTGAAGCTGAAGTACCAGACCGGACCTGTAATGTACGAGAACGGCCCGGGCGGCCTGATCTTGTTGAGAGCCGACTGGATCTGCTGCCCGGCCTTCCCGACTCCCAGGTTGATCCAGTCATGGGGCGCGGACTGGAACTGCAGGACCATCAACAGGGCGATCGGCATGGCGAGGATGAGGGTCGAAACGCCCAGTCGACGGATGCTCCTGGCGTCCAGGACCTGCGCCATGATGAAGATCAGCGGCGGATGCAGGAAATACGTGCGCAGACCGAACACCATCACCGGCACCGACCTGAAGTAGCCCAGGATCAGCTGCAACCCACCCAGCAATACGAACGCCGCGAGCAGCACCGTGAAGCCTCGGGTCAATCTCAGCGCCGGGAAGTACCCGTCGCGAACCGCGAAGTAGATGATCGCGGCCGCGACCGGGTCCCGAACGAGCAGGAGTGGATCCGACAGTCCCGGGAGTATCCACTTTCGCAGCGCGCCCTCGATGATCAGGAGGGCGAAGTACAGCCACAACAGCCGCTGCAGCCGGTGTCTCGCGGGGTCGGTTTGCGATCTCACGACGCCACGACCTCACGTACTTGCGCCTCATACCGCGCCCAGTCGGTGTCGGCTGCCTTCTGGCGCGCGAGCCGGCTCATCTCGGACAGCCGCATCCGGTGATCGGCCAGCCACGCGATTCGCTCCGCCAGCATCTGTGGCGAACGAATGGGCACCAGGAATCCCGTCTCGCCTTCCTCCACCAGGTCGTCGCCGCCGGCGTTCGGCGTGACGAGCAGCGGCAGGCCACAGGCGAGCGCCTCCTGCTGCACCAGCGCACGTCCTTCGACGATTGAGGGGAGCGCCAGCAGGTCGCAGCTCCGCATCAGGGCCAGCACCTCGTGGTGGGGCCGCGGAGCCTCGTAGGTGAAACGATCACACTGACCGCGGTAGAACGACATGGGCGCGAGCGGCGAACCCATGACCACCAACTCGACGTCGGATCGATCGAGCAGACGCATCGCCGCGAAGAGGTCCGCCAGACCCTTGCGCTGGGTCATCGCCCCGGCGAACAGCACGCGAAGCCGGCCGTCCCGCCGGACAGGCTCGGTGGACGCCTGCGGAGGGAGCGGCGACCCGAACGAGGCGACGACGCAACGCTTGGTGGCCCGAACGTGGGCCGGCAGGCTATCCAGCACAAACCGGCTCGGCACGACGACCGTGTCCGCCAATTCCAGTTCGCGGTCCTTTCGCGCGAGCTTCTCGGGCCTGTCGTCGAGACCCTGGATCGTCGGGCGCCAGTCGGGCAGCCGCTCGGCTTCCTCGTGCAACAAGCGCTGGGTCGTCCGCCAGTGCGCAATCGGTAACTCGTACACGCATCTCAGGCCGCGGACGCGCCCGGCCTGAAGGGTCCGTTCGGCGGCATCTTCATAGCAGTACACCGCCGACACCCGCGCGCCGTCCTGCCGCAGCGTGATGTGCCTGGCCACGTGTCGATCGAATTCCGCGAAGACCTCGTCGACGCTCGCCCAGGCTGGGGGGCGGGTCAGTCGATCGAGGTGAAGGACGGACGCGCCGAGGCGGGAGGCTTCCCGCCAGGGATGCGTCCGCACCCTTTCCGGCGGAATCTCGCCGAAATGCCGTCGGAGGAGTTGACGCCGCAGGGCCAGCGGCAGCCACCGGAGTGCGCGCTCGTGCGGCATCGCCAGAGCGGTGTAGAAGAGGTGCAACGACCCCGCGGCGTGCAACGCCCTCAGGGCGGCGCGAACGAAGGCGTTTCCGGTGGGGTGGCTGAGGACGACCACTAGGATGGGGAGGACGCGTTCAAGTCTGCGATGAAACGCGCGGCAGTCTCTGGCAGCCGCCACCGGGGCGGTCGCCGCGACGCGCCGGACAGCCGCTCGGCGAACCGTTCATCGATCCGAATCACCAACTCGTCAGCGGTGCCCTCCTCGGTGCGACCAGGCGCGAAACTGTCGTCCTCGCGATTGACGATGACCGACAGGCCATGGTCGAGCATGGCCGCCACGGTGCCGCTCTTGTGGATCAGGGCATATGGGCTGGTAGCGAAGCCAAAGTCGACGGTGTTCAGCAGTTCAGAAATGCGCTCGACCGGCTGCTCGCCGAGGCGGACCATCGTCGCGCGGTCGCGGTACCGGTTCTGCCACGTGGTCCACAGTGCCTCCCCCGCGCCCAGACGACCGACGGAGAAAATCCCGACTCGCTTGCCGTGCTCGGCAGCTGCCTGCAGCAGGCGGCCCATCAGAGGCTCTGGCGGCCACTCAGGGTGTATCGTGCCGAACATCACACACAGCCACCACCCGGCGCGCCGTGCGACCATGTCGGCACCGATGTCCGGAAGCGCGGCCGGCAGCCATTCCCGCGCGTCACGGGTCGAAACCGGGACGTTGCCAAACAGCGGCAACAGGCACGCGTGCACGTGGTGGAGCTCGAGCATGCGCTGGTACGTCCTGTTGCTGGTATGGACGAGGGTGCCGGGACGGCGGCACAGCGCCAGCACACAGCGTCGCTGGCCGGCACTGATCAGGCGGCGGCGCCACGAACCCTCGCCGTGTATCCAGATTTCGTGAAGCATCAGGTGGAGGCGGGCCGTCGCGATCGCGCCGGGGAGCCGTTTGATCAACCCGACGGGAAGTCCCCATCGCTGAAACGCGTACGGCACGAACTGCAGGCTGACCCAGTCCGGCGAAAAGCCCTGGACGGCCTCACGGACCCGAAGGAACCGCTGCGACCACGACTCCTTCCCGGAGATGCGGACGAACTCGACTCCGGACTCCGGATCGGTCGAGGCCCCGTCGACGTGACGATCGGCCACCGCCACCACCTGGCAGCGGACTCCACGGCTGGAGCATTCGCCGGCGAGCAGCCGGGCATAATCGCCCACCCCGTCCGCGCCTGGCTCGAGACCACCGGTCAGAATCGTGATGCGCACGAGCCGGACTCAGTGGCCGGCGCCGCCGGCCACGACAGCGATCGTCCGTGCGAGGATCTGCAGGTCGAGCCAGATGGACCAGCGGTCGATGTACTCACAATCGAGCCTGACCACGACCTCGAAGTCCCACACCTTGCCGTTACCCATGCTCTGCCACAATCCGGTGATGCCAGGCCGCACACTGAGGCGCCGCCGATGGTGCGGAGAATAGCAGGCGACCTCGTCCGGCGTCGGGGGACGCGTTCCCACGAGACTCATGTCGCCCTTGAGCACGTTCCAGAACTGCGGGAGCTCGTCGAGATACGTTCGACGGAGGAAGCGGCCGAGGGGCGTGACCCGGGGGTCGTGCCGGAGCTTGAACAAGTGCCCACGCATCTCGTTTGCGGCCAGCAACGACGCCTTTTGGGTCTCGGCGTCCTCTTGCATGGTTCGGAACTTGCACAACGTGAACCGGCGGCCGTTCTTCCCGACGCGGGTTTGTCGGAAGATCGCCGGCCCCGGCGAACCGAGACGTATCAGCGGCGCGAACACGACGAACGCCGCACCGCAGATGATCAGCCCGACCCACGCGCCCGCGATGTCGATCACGCGCTTGATGAACAGCGCCGACGGACGCGGGCAGGGCGACTCCATCGAGAGGAGATACAGTCCGTTTCCCAGCGCTCTCGGGTGGTGTTCGGTGGCCACCCGCCCTGGCATTCGCACGAGCGTGTGGTAGGTCACCCCGCGTTCGAGGCACGCCCCTGCCACGCTGTCGAGGTGCCGCTGTTCCAGATTCGGATCGGCCATGACCACTTCGTCGAAATCCATCGTGTCCAGCAGGCTCCCCGCGTCGTCAGGCCGCCCGAGAACCGGCACCCCGTCCAGGAACCGGCCGGCAACGACGTCGGTCGCCATCAGCCCGGTGATCTCGACCCGCCAGCGCGGTCGGTGCCGCAGCAGCCCCATCAGCTCCCGCGCCGACGTCGTCGTGCCGACAACCAGGAGACGTCGGGGCTGACCGCTCCACGACTTGGGGAGCCGCTCGGTCCCGTCCGGAGGGTGTGTATCCGGGAACGGCACGATGATCGAGGTGCCGGATGGGGTCGCGGTCGTGCGTGTGTGGCGTGCGGGCATAGTGGGTTGACCGGGGGTCAGGGAACAGCCGTCGATGTGTAGTATCGGGTGTAGTCGCGGTGATAGTAGTCCGAGTAGTAGTACCCCCGCCGCCTCAGGTCGGCGCGATTCAGCACCGCCCCCAGGATGTGAGTGCCTGTGCGGCCCAACTGTTCGAGCGCGCCGCGGAGCGCCGGGAGAGGCGTGGCCTCGGCCGACGCGACGATGATGACATCGGCGCCGGACGCCGCGATGATGATCGCGTCGGTGACCGGCATGACCGGAGGCGAATCGATGATGACCCAGTCATACTCCTGCTCGAACTGGAGGAGCAGGTCCTTGAAGGGCTCCGCGTCCAACAACTCAGAGGGATTCGGCGGGTGCGCCCCTGACGGCAGCAGGTCCAGGTGTTCGTAGCGGCTGTGGCGCCGCGCATCGTCCGTCGATAACTGGCCGGTCAACAGCTCAGACAGACCCGGTTCCTGCGGCACGCCGAACCGCGTGTGCAAGGTCGGCCGCCGAAGGTCGGCGTCGACCAGGATCACGCGGTGCTTGCCCTGGGCCAGTGTCACGGCCAGGCACGAAGCCACCAGCGACTTGCCATCGCCGGCGCCAGGGCTGGTCACCAGAATCGTCCGGGCGCCATCCTTGGCCGTCGACAGCCGGACGTTCGTGCGGAGCACGCGAAACGCCTCATCGAACACGGCGGGCGTATGGTAGCCGGGCAGGGCCCGCGCAGCCCCGTCTCCGCCGCTTCGCGGAGCCTGGTCGGGAGCAGGGTCCGGCGTCGCGTCCCGGTCAGCCCGGCTGGGTCCTCCCGTCCGGGCTGTGGACGAGCCCTCCAGACGCGGGATGAGACCCAACAGGGCCACGCCAAGGCTCTTGATCTGGCCCGGTGTCTTGACGCAGTTGTCGAAGAACTCGAGCCAGAACGCCAGACCCAGAGCCAGCGCCAGGCCACCGAGCACGGCGTAGCGGAGATCAGTCCAGATGCTGCCGCTGATGGGCCGTTGCGGGACCTCGGCGGGATCAACGGTGCTGATGTTCGAGCTTCGTTGCTGGCGGGTGACCGCAAATTCGTTCAGGCGCTGGTTGAGGCTCTCATAGATCTGGCGATTGCTCACGGCATCGCGCTGCAGAATCGCGAGCTCCACGTCGGAGCGGTTCAACGCGAGCGACTCCCGCTTCTGGGCCTCCAGCGCCTGATTGAGTGTCCCCTCTGCCTCCTGAGCCGCGACATAGTCGCGGCGTATCGACTCCACGATCTTCGCCACCTCGGCGTCGAGCAGCGCCTGCGCCGCCCGGACGGCCTCGCGGGCCTTGATCATGGCTGGGTGCCTCGCCCCCAGGGTTTCACCCAGCTCCGCTTCCTCCTTCTTCCGCGCGGTCAGGTCGGACTTGAGCTTCTGGACGTAAGGGTTCGAAAGCACAGTCGGCAACGACTCGAGGGATGCCGGATCGCGCTCCAGGTCCTGGACTTGCACGTAGAGGGCACCCTTCTCGATCCGTTCCGTCTTCGCCTTGGTGTACGCCGCGACCAGATTGCCGAGCTTCTCCACGAGAATGGCCGTGCCGTCATTCGTCGCCACGGCAGCGTGTTGATCGCGGTACGCCTGAAGAGCCTTCTCGCTGGCCTCCAGCGTTGTCCGCTGATCCACCCGACGAGCGGTGAGCCAGTCCGACACGTTCTTGGACGTGGTGGTGCGGTACTCGAGACTCTGCTTGATGTACTCCTCGACGAGCGTGTTCGCGGACTTCGCCGCCATGGCGGGCTCGGTGTGGGAGACGAACACGTCCACCAGACGGCTCTCGGGAACCTGCGAGACCCGGACCGACGCCAGGAACGCGTCGATGGCCGTCGTGTCGGTCGGTGCGTTTCCCGGCGCCTCGGCCGGTTGCGCGCCTGATCCTGACGGCGACCGGGACACCGGCCGGCGCAGGGTGCCGAGCGCCCCCATCGTCCGGCGAACAAGCGAACGACTGCGTAGGATCGTCAGCTGCGTCTGGAAATCCTGTTCCGACTCCTGCACGAAGGGCGTGCCGAGCCCCGTCAGGTCGGACCGATCGCGGTCGATCAGCAGCCGCACCTTCGCCTCGTACACAGGCACCCGCGTGAACCCGTAGAGGACGCCGGCAACCACCACGGCGACGAAGACCCCCGCCGCGGGCCAGAACCGACGCCGGAGCGCGAGCACGTAGTCGTGCCAGCCGTGTTCACGCGCGTTCCGGGCACCGGCCTGGTTGTCCCCCCAGAACTCGTCCAGATCGTGCGTCGGTTCCCCCGACTTCGCGTCTCGATGATGCACCCTGGCCATCAGAAGTACCTCTGGGGAACGACGACCGTATCGCCGGGCATGACCATGTCCGTCAACTTGACCTTGACGGTCTTCTTCTGGTTGTTCTCGATCCGGACGATCTTGGTGCGACCGGTGGCGGCCCCCTCGGTGACCCCGCCCGCCAGGGACAGGAGCTCGAGCACCGTCGTGCCCTCGGGAACCGAATATGCGCCAGGGTTCTTGACCTCGCCGGAGACGAACACCCGGTTGCGGTCGACGCGCGACACGTAGATGGTGTCCCCGTCGCGAAGGACCACGTTACGCGAGAGCACGCCCGACTCGATGTCCTTCTCCAGTTCGCGCAGGTTGACGTTCATGACCTCGGCTGGCTTGGCGTTGGCCGGCAAGGTCGGGCCCACTGCGTCCGGAGAGCGCACAATGAACGCGTCGGACGCGTTCCCGCCGCCGGCTCTCGCGAGAACCTCAAGCAGGCTCGCCCCTTCGCTCAACGGGTACATCCCGGGCGCGGCCACTCCTCCGAACACAAACACCCGGCGACCGCGAAACTGGTCGAGCGTGACGGTCACGTGGGGCTCCAGGAAATACGCGTCCGCCGTGAGCCGGCGGCGTATCTCGGCTTCGATCTGGCGAACGGTGAGCCCCTCGGCCGCGAATCGACCCACACGAGGGAACGCGAGAGTGCCATCAACGTCGACGGTGTACTTGCCGCTGACTTCGGGCTCTTCGGCAAGGGTGATGTTGAGCACGTCCTGCCGACCGACGGTGTAGTCGCTGGTATCGACCGGCGACTGGGCCGGCACCTGGCGTTGCGCGCGAACCGGTTGCGGCGGGCGTTCCTGCCCGAAGGATGACCCCGTGATCAGCACGGCATACAACGGCACCGCCAGCATCACCCGAAGAGTACGTTCGTTCGTCGTCATGGTGAAATCCAACCCAGGCCTCTCTCTCCGGCCAGAAACACGCCGCGTTCACTGATGCTGAAGCGAGGTGTCCCGATCGTGAACCCGATGCGCCAGCCGATATAGTGGTTGTTCAGTCCGCTCTCGGCCGTTGCTCCCCAGTGCGACGCGTAGATCCCGTACCGGACCCGTTGGCCATCGTAACTCGTCGCGAGACCCCACACGCGGGTCAGGTCCGTCGGGTTTGGCGGCGTCGCGTAGCGAAGTCGAAAACGACCGAAGAAAGGCTCGACCCCGAACCGCTGACCCAGTCGTTGTAAGAGGCCCATTTCGTACGAATCGTACAGGTAGTACGCCAGGTTAACGTCGTAGGAGTATCGTACATCCCGCTGCGCGGCCACACGGACCGACGTCGACTCGCCGAGGCGCACCCTGAGTTGGGTGACGGCGTACGGCCCCGAGTACTTCAGTCCGGCGACGCCAACCGGAGAGATGGCGGCGTGACCGACTTCGAAGCTGCCGCCCACGTAGGCGCTGGGGTTGAACTGAAGGCCCATTCCCACCCGGCGGCCGTCCGCATCCCGGCCGTCGTCGAGCGTGAAGCGCGCCTGCTGCCAAGCCACCGGAAGAAACACTTCGGTCCATGGTGTCAGTTTGTAGCTCAGCGCAACCCGTTGAAGGTACTGTCGCCCGTTGAGCGCCAATGCCAGCGTCGAACCCAGGTCGGAGGCATCCTCGTCGTATCGCACTTCGGATGCGTAGGCTTCCGCGGTTGCTGCAAGGCGGGCGCTGAAGGCATAGCGAGCGCCGACTCCCAGTTCCTTCTCCAGGCGCCTCACGCGGTCGGCTATTTCGAAACTCGGTCGGCCCGTGACGTAGGCGTACCTGGCGCGGCCGGAGACGGCGAGCCTCGGGCCGATGGCATGGTCAACTGTTGCGCCGAGTCTCGGGTCGAGCTCCTGGGGCTGCCCGGGTTGCCTCAAGGCGTAGTAGACGTAGTCCGCTCCAACTTCCCCGCGCACCCGGAACGCGGGTCCGACGACATCGATGCGTTCGCCTGCTCCCAGCGTGACGGTTGGCGAATATTGCTCTTGACCGTCGGCGGAGTTGAAGACGTTCGTGTCAATGCCGAGGTGCCGGACAATGATGAACGGCGTGAAGTAGACGCGCCCAAGGCGCAGTTGGCCGAAACTCCGCGGCGGCGGCGCCTGTTGAGCGAAGGCCGGCCCTGCGGGAAGGAGGAGCGCCAGCACGAGGATCGCCGATCGTACCCCGGGCGGCCGGACGGCCCGGGGAACGACTGCGCGGTTGTACTCTGGTTTCAGATGACGCATGGGGTTCGACGCAGGACCGACGGCAGCTCGATGTTCAGCACCGGGTTCAGAAAGCCGGAGCCTCCGATGGACAGAGCTTCACCCCGTGACTTACAGCAGCCGACGCGAATGCCTGGCTCGTTGCTCGGTCGTCATCGCCGGTCGCCTCCTCGAGTCCGAGATGAAGGCGCGCCGCCGCGTGCATTGCGCCGACTGTACCCGCCACCCGTAAGAGCCACGCCGTCATTCTAGCTCGGAATGCACGGCTCTCGCATGGTCCGCCCACCCGCCCGGCGCTGGACGAATCGCACGGCGACGGTCAACGCAAGGTAACTCACGGCAACGGTCGACAGGATGACCACCTTCACCGGGAGCGAACTGCTGCCGTAGAAGCAGGCGGCGACGCCGCCACCAACCATCAGGGCGTATTCGGCGAGCAGCGTCTTTCGGTGACTCCAGCCGGCCACGACCAACCGCTGATAGCTGTGCTGCTGGTGTGGCTCGAAGACCCTCTGGCCTGTCAGAGCTCGAGACAGCAGAGTGAGGGTCGCGTCTGCGATAAACGGCGAAAATGCCAGAATCGGGATCCAGGCGTCAAACACCCGATCGTGCGACGCGCGGAGCGTGAAGGCGGCCGCGAGAAACCCGATCGACGTGCTGCCGACGTCGCCCATGAAGATGCGCGCCGGCGGGAAGTTGCTGACCAGGAACCCGCCCGCAGCGGCCGCAATGACCAGCCCGAAGAGCGCCAGGTCGACGGCCCCCGCGGACCAGGCCACGCCGGCCAGGACGCCGAATCCGGACACGGCCATCCCGGCAGCGAGCCCGTCCAGGCCGTCCATGAAGTTGTAGAGGTTCACCATCCACACGACGAACAGCACCGTGAGCGGTCCACCCCACCACCCCAGGCTGAAGGTCCCGACGAATGGCACGCTGAAGTGGTCGAGTTTGAGGCCGGACCAGATCATGCCCAGGGCAACTATGATGTGGACCACGAGCCTCGCGAGCGGGGGCAGCCTGTATCGGTCGTCGATGGCCGAGACCGTCGCGAGACCGAAGGTCAGCCAGAGGATCACGTGGCCCGTCCCGTCGCCGAACGTCGCGATCCCCTGGCGAATCACCTCGTCCGTCAGCCCGAACCTGGCCAGGACCGAGAGAGAGACGATGCCCAGCACGAGGCTCGCGATGATGGCGATGCCTCCGGTCCGGGGCGTTGGCGTCCTGTGAATCGAGTGGGCGGCCGGGTAGTCGAGAGTCGACCACGTGCTGTGTGTGGACGCGAGAATCCGGGTGAGCCACGTCGACACCAGGAAGGTCACGGCCAGAATGAAAGCCAGCATGATCACGGTTGCGATCCCAGCATCAGGCCACAGGCCTCTGTTGCGAGAGGGGGAGTTCTCCTGCGGCGCGCATCGCCAGGATGGTCTCGCGCCACCCTTCATGGAGACCCGTTCTGGTTCGGAACCCGAGCACCTGCTCGATGAGCCGACCACCGACGACGACGTGCTCGAGGTACTTTTCGACAGCCTGCCTGTCGACTGGACCGTGCCACCCGCCGACGCGGGCCGCGGCCTCGACAAGCGCGGCGCCGCACCGCGCTGCGGCCGCCGGCACGGCGAATCTTGGAGGCCGTCTGCCGAGCGCCTCGCAGATGGCTTGAATGATGTCCCTCACGGCGTAGCTCTCGGAATCACACACATTGAAGACGCGGCCGCCGGCCGCGGGATGAGTCAGGGCCAGCACGGTGGCGTCGGCTGCGTCATCCACGTAGATGAGGCTGCGATGGTTGTCGCCCCTGCCGATAGGCACGAACCGTCCGGCGGCGAGCGCCTGGACCAGCCGGCGATAGTTGCCCTTGACACGAGGGCCATAGACCGCCGCGAACCGCAGGACCGTTCCCGGCGACGAACCTTCTGCCCCACGCGCCCCAAGGACGATGTCCTCGGCGGCACGCTTCGTCCGGCCGTAGGGTGTCGTGGGAGCGGTCGGTGTCTCTTCGCTGACGGGGCGGACCGCTCCGGCCGGATACACCGCGATGGTCGACGCCAGAACGAATCGCGCGATGTCGTGTGAGAGAGCAGCCGCCACGAGTTGACGCGTGACCTCTACGTTAATCGTCCAGTACCGATCCGCCTGGTCGGCCGGAGCCTGGACGAGATGGAGCAACCCTGCCAGGTGCACCACACCATCCACGCCAGCGACGGCCGCCTCGACGGCAGCGGGATCGGTGAGGTCGCCGACGCGCACCTCGACAACCGATGGCAGGATCCGGCGGTCGCCATCGTGCCTGACGAAGGCGCGGACACCAATTCCCCTGGCGACCAACGCGCGAACGACGGCCGGGCCGACCGCGCCCGCGGCCCCGGTGACGAGGACACGCGGCATCGAGGCCAGGGGTGAGTGCGGCTCCATCAGCACGACAGCATGTTCGCGCAGACGTCGGCCGCCTGGCCGACGACAAGACGTTCTGCGAACTCCCGCTCCGCGAGCGCACGCCCGCCTGCGCCCATGGCGGCCCGTTCTCCTGGGTTGCGCACCAGACGTTCAAGGGCTGCCGCGAGATCCCCGGCGTCGCGTGGCCGCACGAGCAACCCGGTTTCGCCGTGCCTGACCGTGTCTCGGCAGCCTGGCCAGTCGGTGGTCACGATGGGCCGGCCCGAGGCCGCCGCCTCGAGCAGCACCTTGGGCAGGCCTTCGCCGTAGTAGCTGGGCAGCGTTACCACGGCGGACAGGCTCAAGACGTTGGCCATGTCCGACCGTAACCCCCACCACTCGACGTCTCCGGCGTCGCGCCAGCGCTCCAATGTGGCGCTCGGCACGGCGTCGGGATTGGTGACGTCGGGCACCCCCACAATGGCCATGCGGCAGGACACCCCCTTCTCGCGCAGGCGCCTGGCAGCTTCGACGAATTCGCCCAGTCCCTTCGACCACAGCAGGCGAGAGGCAAGGACCACGAGGGGCGGTCCGTCCGGTTCGGGTTTCGGTATGAAGCTGTCCAGGTCGACGCCCGATCCCTTGACGACGAACGACCGCTCTTCCTGAACCAGACCGCGTTCGATGAAACGGCGCAGGTCGTCCTGGGTCTGGAAAATCACTCTGGTGCGCCGTCCCGAAAGCGCGAACCGGTAGGCCGCAGCCACGGCTGGTCGCCTGAGGGCGGCACGAAGTCCCGTCGCGCTGAAGGTATATCCCAGTCCGGGGACGGCATTGACTACACGGAAGACTCCCGTCAGCCTGGCGGCCAACGACCCGTAGAGTATGGGCCGGATGGTGGTCTGATACACGAGGTCGGGACGTTCCGTGCGGTAGAGCCTGCAGAGGCTGACGACCGTTTGTACCTCGGCGGACAGACGTAGCTCACCGCGCCTGATCGGAATCGGGACGAAGCGGAAGCCCTCGTCGGTGATCAACGACTGCTGCTGTCGTTCGACGCCAGCGGCCACGGTCACATCGTAACCGCGGTTCCGGAGCATGCGTGCGAGCGCCAGCCGATGGGATAGGAAGTACCACTCGGCATTGACAACCATCAGGATGCGCGCGGGTTGCACTCGGTCGGCTTTCGAGGGTGAAGGAGGACGGCCCGGCGCCCTCAGCCGATCGCGGGGTCCCATCGCTCCCGCCACGCTTCGAACATGAGGAGCGCCCACAGTTCATCACGCCGGTTTCGCCGGCGCGACAGATGCTCCCCCAGTAGTTGCTGGACAGCTGACGGGTCGAATAAGCCCACCCGCCGGAGCCGACCCGGGTCAAGCAGGCGTTCCGCCCACGGTCGCAGAGGGCCGCGCAACCATGCGTCCAGAGGCACGTCGAATCCGGTTTTCGGACGATCCACAAGTTCGCGCGGCACGAACCTGTAGAGCACCTGCCGCAGCGGCCACTTCCCGCGGCCGTCGTGCCACTTGACGCGCTGCGGCACCCTCCACGCAAACTCCACGAGGCGGTGGTCGAGCAGAGGCACCCTCCCTTCCAGGCTGACCGCCATGCTGCACCGGTCGAGTTTTGTGAGAATGTCGTCGGGCAGGTACGTCATCAGATCGCACAGCATCATGCGGTCGACCTGGTCGGACAACGGAATGACGTTCAGCGCCGAAAGGATGTGGTCCGGTGCCTGCGGCCCGGTTGTCGCGAGGAGTCGTCCGGGGTGATCGTGCGTCGAGGCGACCGCCCGGTAGACCGAATCGGGCGAGGAAAAGTCGCGCAGCCCGGCGATCTTGTGCAGCTTGTCTCCGGCCAGGCGGATGCGCGCGGCGCGCGGCAGTATCGGTTCGACGGCGGCGAAAATTCGGTTCCAGCTTTCGGGAGCGAGCGCCCGGACTCCGGCCTGCAGCGATCGCCGAAGGGCTGGCGGCATCCGCGCGCCTCCGCGCCACAGGCGTGGCACCCACTGGTGGCGGCTGTATCCGCCGAACAGTTCGTCTCCGCCATCTCCCGACAATGACACCGTCACCGCCTGGCGCGCCAGGCGGGAGACCAGGTACGTCGGGATCTGGGAGGCATCCGCAAATGGCTCGTCGAACATGTCGGCCAGCGTCGGCACGACCTCCAAGGCGTCCTGGGCGCCGACGCACAACGCCGTGTGATCGGTGCCAATCCGCCGGGCCACGGCCGCGGCGGCCGCGGACTCGTCGTGACCCCTGGCCGCAGTACCAATCGAGAACGTCTTGACGGGTTGATTCGACTGGCTCTGCATCAAGGCGACAACAACCGAGGAATCGACGCCGCCTGACAGGAACGCCCCCAACGGCACGTCCGAGAGCATGTGCGCGCCCACGACGCGCCGCAACACCGCCGCCAGTTCGTCCGCGATCTCCTCGGCGGACCCCCTCAGCGGGTCGGCGAGGCCTCGGGCCGCCGCCTCGATGGCCGACCAATACGGGCGCGGACTCGGGAGCGGCTGGGCCGGGTTCGAAATCCGCAGCACGTGGCCGGGCGGGAGCTTGACGGCCCCCCTGTAAATGGTGCCCGGTGCGGGGACATAGCGATACCGGAGGTAGGCAAGCAGGGCGCCCCGATCGAGCTCCGGCACGAACGCCGGGTGTTGTCGCAACGCTCTCAGTTCGGATGCGAACGCCACGACGCAGTCTGCCTGGTACACGAACAGCGGCTTGATTCCCACGCGGTCCCGCACGAGCAGGAGTTGCCGTTCCGCCCGATCCCACAGCGCGAAGGCGAACATCCCCTCGAAGCGGTCGATTGCCCGGTCGGCTCCCCATTGGTCGATCGCGGCCAGGATCACCTCGGTGTCGGACTGGCCCCTGAACGTGTGGCCCGCCGTCTCGAGTTCCCGCCGCAGCAGGGCGAAGTTGTACACTTCGCCGTTGTAGGTAATCACGTAGCGACCGCTGGCCGACACCATCGGGCATCGACCTTCCGCCGAGAGGTCGACGACGGACAGACGGCGGTGCGCCAGGGCCACGCCGTTCGGCTCGTCAGCCCATTCATCCGAATCGTCCGGACCCCGGTTTCTGAGGGTTGCCGCCATCCGGCGGGCAAGGCCCTCCAGGTCTTCTCTGCCTGCGGGTCGGCTCTGCCAGAATCCTGCGAGTCCACACATCAGACGTTCAGCCTCTCTCACACCGGCGCGGCGGCGAAGAAATGCCGAACTGCGGAGACCACGAGTGCGACGTCATCGTCGGTCATCTCGACGTACAGCGGCAACGTGACGATTTCCTCGAACACCTGCTCGGTGACCGGTAGCGGCATCGCATACTTGGAGAAGAGCGGTTGGATGTGATTCGGGATGTAATGCACGCCGCTGCCGACGCCGCGCCCTTTCAGGTGCGTCATGAGGGAGTCACGCCGGCCGTCAAGGACCCGCACGATGTAGAAGAAAGGGAACTCCTCGTCCAGGTCGTGGCGAATCAGCGCAAGCCCGCCCACCGCGCCGAATGCCTCGTCGTACTGCCGCACAATCGCCCGCTTGCGCGACTTGAAGGCGTCGAGTCGGTCCAGTTGCGCCAACCCGATGGCGGCGTTGATGTTCGAGAGATGGTAACGAAAGCCCGGTTCCACGACCTGGTAGAACCAGTTGCGCTCGTTCCGGTAGCGACTCCATGTGTCGTTGTCGATCCCCAGGATGCGTGCCGGCACCAGGCGCGAGGCGAGTTCATCGTCGTTGGTGGTGACCGCGCCGCCTTCGCCGCAGGTGATGTTCTTGATCGGGTCGAAGCTGAAGCAGGTCAGATCGCCGAGGCCTCCAATGGGTCGTCCCTTGTAGGAGGACCCGAAGGCGTGGGCGGCGTCCTCGACGATACGGATGTCGTGTTCCCTCGCGAACAAGAGCAGACCGTCCATCTCGCACGGAAGACCGCCGTAGTGGACGGGCAGGAAGGCTTTCGTCCGAGGGGTCACCCGGTTGAACGCGTCGGCCAGATCCATGTTCAGCGTCTCGGGCGACACCTCGCAGAACACGGGCGTCGCGCCAGCTTGCAGGATGGCCTGCACCGTCGCCACGAAGGTCAGCGACGGTACGATGACTTCATCGCCTGGTTTCAGGGCAAGAGCGTTGAGCGCCAGGTGGAGGGCTGACGTGCCGGTGTTGACGGCCACCACATGGCGAACGCCGAGCAAGGAGGCCAACCGGTCTTCGAACGTCCTGGTAACGGATCCCATCCCCAGCCAGCGAGACTCGAACACCTCGCTCACCAGTTTGAGTTCTTCCTGGCCGACGCAGGGACGTTGCACGGGTATCATGCGGACTTCCTCTTCACGGAGTGTCTTGTGGGGGTATTGGGGGCCCTCACTGGACAAGGCAGCGGGTGGGCGGGCGCAGACGCAGCGCCGGATCGTGCGATTGTCGGGCAGCTCGAAGCAACTGGAGGAGGATCTCAGGTTCCCTCACGCGCAGGTGAGTCGGAAGATTGACGCAGTGGGCGGCCACGTCCTCCGCGATTGGGCATGCCCCCCGTTGGTACCCGACTTCGTGCAGGCTCTCGTCGGACCGGCCATGCACCACGCTCGTGTACCATGGGTTCATGTCGAGCACCGCGTCGAAGTGACGCTCCCACGCGTGGCGGTCGGCCACCAGGAAGCTGTACCTGAGGAACACGTGACGGCGCGCTTCCCGCCCCACCCGAGACACCGAAAGTCCGAGTTCCTCGTCGAACAACGACGCGAGGTTGCGACGCCACGATACATTGTCGGCCAGCGTGGCCAGTTGCCGGATGCCGATGGCCGCCTGTGCGTTCGACAGCCGCGCCGGGTACGGGTATGCGTGCGGCCGGGTGGTGAGCAGTTCGTCGGAGAAGAACCCCTGCCTCAAGCCAAGGCTCCCGAGCACGGCCTGCAGGTACCGTCCGGCCTGGCAGGTCTTCGGATGTAGCAACACGATTTCGCCCGCCAGCGCCCCTAGGAGCCGGCGGACTCGACCAATTGGGAGAAACGGACAATTGCGGTAGATCTCGCCCACGCGCGAGGCGACACCCGCGTCGTTGGTCGTCACCATCCCACCCGCGCCCGTGCTGATGAGCTTGGTGTGATCGGTCGAGAAGAACGCCGCCGTTGTGAGAGATCCCGCTGGCCGGCCGTCCAGCGTTGCGCCCAGGGCGTGAGCGCAGTCTTCCAGCACGACAATGCCGTGTCGGGCCGCGATCGCTGTGGCTGCCGAGACGTCCGAGACGAGGCCAAAGGTGTGCTGGGCGATGATGACCTTCGTGCGGGGAGTGATCTTCTCTTCGAGCAGGGTTGGGGCAATGTTGAACGTATCGGGTTCGATGTCGACGAAGACGGGTTTCGCGCCACAGTACAGGATGGCGTTCGGGACCACGACACACGTGAAGGCAGGAACGATGACTTCGTCGCCGGGACCGACGCCCAGCGCCTTGAGCAACGTGTACAGCGCCATGCGGCCCGACGCAAAACTGAACGCGTAGGTCGTGCCCGCCGCCTCCGCGAACCGACGCTCGTACGTCTCGATGGCGGGACCATCGCTAATCGGAACGCGACCGACCAACGCCGAGAGAATCACCCCGAGGTCCGCGGTCGTATTGGTCCCGGCGAATACGGTGTACCGGGTCCAATGGCCGGTCCCGACTCGCTGGACGAACTGCCCGGCCGGCCGCGCCGCCTGGCCGACGCTACGCCAGAAGCTGGAAGTGCGCATCTTCAGACACTGCTGCAAGAACGGGGTTCAGCGCGTCGGTGAAGCACGGCAGCGCAACAAGGACCACCAAGGTGCCGGGATCTCGCTGGTGACGTGCAGGGACGGTCCACCGGCGGTGATAGCGATCACGGCACCCCATCCGCGCGTTGGCCTTGCCCCGGCTACTCGCCGCCAGCATCAGATCGCCGAGAGGCCCTTGATGGCCGCGCGTCCCATCGCGAGAATCGCCTCTTCGGTGCTTCCTCCGATGTGCGGGGTGGCCATGACGTTCGGCAGGTGCAGGAGACTCAGATCGTCGGGGGGTTCTGCGCCAAGCACGTCGAACGCCGCTCCTGCCAGCCGTCCCCGCTGGAGCATCGTCTTCAGCGTCGACTCGTCTACCAACCCGCCGCGCGCGGTGTTGATCAGCACTGCCCCTGCCTTGAGCAGGCCCAGGCGGGAGGCGTTCAGCATGTTCCTCGTTGAATCGTCCAGCGGGACATGGAGAGTCACGATGTCGCTCTCTCGCAGCAGGTCCGCGAGGGCGGTCGGCGTCACGCCGTGCTGCCGGTAGAACGGCCCATAGTCCACGATGTCGTGGGCCATCACGCGGCACTGGAACGGCCGGAGCAACGCCACGACATCCTTGCCCACGTTGCCGCACCCGATGATGCCCACGGCGCGGCCGGAGAGCTGGCGGCCGACAATCTGCCGCCAGACGCCGGCCTGGGTCATGCGTGTGGCCTCGGGCACGCGGTGCATCAACGCAATCATGAAGGCCACCGTCAACTCGGCGACAGAACGCCGGTTGACGCCCGGCGTCCACGCCAGCTTGACGCCATGGCGCGCCATCGCCTCGGCGTCGATCGTGTCGACCCCGACGCCGTACTTGCTCACCAGGCGCAGCTCCGGCACCGCGGTGAACACGCTCTCGTCCAGGCGTTCGAGCCCGGTGATCGCCTTGACGTGGCCACGCAGAAAGGCGATCAGCGCCGCGCCGTGCAGCGCCTCGCCACGGTCGTTGAACGTGACGTGGCCATGCCCGGCCAGCAACTCGTCTCTGAGCACGGGATGCCGCGAGAACGACCGCGAGGCGACCGCGACGGGCGTCATGTCCTTCACCGTGTGCGCCCCTCGGCGAGGTACGTCCGGCACGCGCAGCAGAACGCCTCGTCCATGGGCCTGGTGCAGCGACCGATGCGGGCCTCGTGGTCCGGCAGAATCACGGTCAACTGCTGATCGGTGTTCTTCTTGTCGTGGGAGAGCGCGGCAAGAAAGGCCCCCTCGGGGATGTCGGCTCCCTCGAACCCCGCGAAGTTCAGGGCGAGCGGCTTGTGCATCCGTTCGAAGTGCTTCCGGGCGCCCACGCCGAGCTGCGCTGACACGTAGTTGGCCATGTCCATGCCCATGGTCACCGCTATCCCGTGCGGCACCGCGAAGTTCGTGGCGGACTCGATCGCATGACCGAAACTGTGGCCGTAGTTCATGATGTTCCGGACGCCGCGGTCGAACTCATCCTGCTCGATCAGCCGTTTTTTGATTTCGAGCGACCGGTACACATAGCGACGGCGCACGCCGACGTCGTCCAGCAGCCGTGCGTAGTCGCCGGCGATCCGATCGAACGAATCCGGACCCTCGATCGCATGGACCTTGAGCATCTCGCCCACGCCGGACCGGATGTCCTGCCCGGCAAGCGTGCGAAGAACGGGGTCCGCGATCCACACGGCCGTGGGCGGTGTAAATGTGCCCAGGACGTTCTTCAGCCGGCCGACATTGATCGAGCTCTTGGATCCGATGCAGGAGTCAGCCTGGGCCAGCAGCGTGGTCGGATAGAACTGCCATGGAAGTCCGCGGAGCAGCGTCGCGGCGAGAAAGCAGGTGATGTCCTGGAGCACGCCGCCGCCGACGGCTACCAGGGTGTGATTACGCCGCACGCCGCGAGCGACGAGATGGTCGACGTACGCCGGAAAGCGGTCGAGCGACTTGCTCGCCTCGCTGGCCTCGATCAACAGGACCGAGGGCGAAGCCAGTACCGATGTGAGCGCACCCTCATACAGCCCGGCTACCCGCGCGTCGATCAGAAAGTGCAGGCCGGGGGCCACGCCGGCATCCAGCCGCTCCAGGGCCCCGTCATCGAAGGTCACCGTGTAAACGCTGGCGTGGGACTGGATGTCGAGACGGTCAGACACGCGTGAAGCCGCCATCGATGACCACGTTCTGCCCGCTCACGAACGTGTTCTCCGGTCCCGCCAGCCACGCGACGAGGGCGGCGACCTCGTCAGGCGTGCCCAGGCGCCCGGCGGGCACGCGCGAGACGAGGTCTTTCATGCCGGATTCGCCGAGCACCGATCGCGTCAACTCGGTGTCGATCACACCCGGCGAGACGCAGTTCGCCAGAATCCCGTCTTTCGCCACTTCCGCGGCGAGGGCCGCCGTCAGACCGTCGAGAGCGAACTTGCTGGCGGAATACGACGCCCTGAACGGGGCGCTCACGACCCCGAAGATGGACGCCACGTTGACGATCCGTCCCCATCGCCGCTGTCTCATGGATGGCAGCACGGCCCGGCACAGCACGAAGGCGGCGCGCAGGTTGACCGAGTGAATGCGGTCGAAATCCGCCAGATCGATCTCGGCGAACGGGGCGATCTTGTTGACGCCGGCGTTGTTGACGAGGATGTCCACGCCGGCATCTCCGATGTCGGCGGCGAACGCATCCACCGAGGCGTGGTCGGCGAAGTCGACCGCGCGATACCCGCACCCCTCGGGGCCACGCCCTTCCTCGCGCGTCCCGGTGACCGTCACCGTCGCGCCGTCATGCCGCAGGCGCCGCGCGATCGCCGCGCCGATGCCGCGCGTGCCGCCGGTGACAAGCGCCACGCGTCCTTCCAGTCCGCCCGTCTCGTCGCACCTCGTCGTCACGGGTTCTCTCCGGACCCGGCCCGGCACGCGTGCATCAGGAACGCTCCCACCAGGTGATCGATCACCATGTGGCCGTCTTCCGCAGGCCCGTACTCTCCGGCGTTCGTAGGTACGTGGACGTTGAGGTGCGCGATCTCCTTGAGGCGCCCGCCGTCAAACCCCGTCAGGCCGACCGTGACCCCGCCATGGGCGTTCGCGTACTCGACGGCGCCCACCACGTTCGGCGAGTTGCCCGACACCGAGATGGCCACGACGACGTCCCCTCGCCTCATCGCGGTCTTCAGTTGCGTGACGAAGATCGCTTCGTAACCGAAGTCGTTCGCGATCGCCGTGACGACGGCCGCGTTGTCGCAGAGGCTGGTCGCACGAAACGGGCGCGTCCAGCTGCGGCTGCCGAAGCCGATGTCATTCGCGAAGTGACTGGCGGTCGCGGCGCTGCCGCCATTGCCCAGGAGGAAGATCTGCGCATCACGATCGCGCGCCGACAACAGGATCTCGATGAGTTGGGCCACCGCGTCGGCGTCAATGCCGGACAGCACCTGCTGCACGTACGAGAGGTATGCGCGGGCAAACGCCGCGCCCGTCCCGGTGCGGGCAAAGAGCCGCTCGATTTCGTTCATCCGATGTCCTCCGGCACGTCGGCGTTCAGGCCGAACTGCCGTTTCCAGTCGGGGTCGGCGCAGTAGATCCGGAAGACCAACTGCATCGTCTTCAGTGCCTCCATGGCTGCGCCATCGGCGATGGGCCTGTCCTCGATGACCGCCTCGGCGAACGCCGCAATCTCGTCACGCCACGAGGTGTCCGCATTGTAGCGGACGGTCGTTTCCAGCGGGTCGCCGGCGTCGTCATCCCCGACACGGGCGACGGTGATCGTTTCGGCGCCGTAGCTCTTGGAACCCGAGAGTATCCCCGACAGGATGATCATGCCACGCGAGAGCGTGATCTCGAGGGTAAAACGGTGCCGCCACTGCGTGGCCGACGAATGCAGCATCGCCACGACGCCATCCGCGGTCCGCATGAGGGCGTACGCATTGTCTTCGACGTCGTGATGCCAATGTCCGTTCGACACGAAACTGTGGATGTCGATGAAGTCGCCAACGAACAGGCGCATCAGATCGACCATGTGGATCCCCTGGTCGAGCAGGATCCCCCCGCCGGCCAGCGCGCGCCTGGTGCGCCAGTCGGATTCGAAACTGATGATCTTCGACTTGCCGTACACGCCGCGAAGGTTGATGACCGGGCCCAGTTCCCCGCTGCGAACCAGGGCCAGGGCATCGCGAACCGAATCGTGGTAGCGATGATTGAAGCCGTACTTCAGCTTCAGGCCCGGGTGGCGTCGTTCGCACCGCACCACCGCCGCGACGTCGTCGATGTTGCGCCCCGGGGGCTTCTCGCAGAAGACGTGCAGGCCCCGCTCCAACCCGGCGATCGTGACTTCGGCCGCCATGTCGTTGGTCATGCAGACGAACAGGGCGTCCAGGTCTTCGTGGAGGAGGCTGCGGTAGTCCCGGTAGAACCGCACCCCGTCAGGCAGCGCGCCGTGCGACTCGAACACCCTGTCGCACACGGCGACGGTGTGGAGTCGCGGATGCAGGTCGATGAAGTGGCGTCGACGCTTTCCCACGACACCGTAGCCGGCAATTCCGATTCTGAGATCCTTCATACGGACCTACTTCGAGGACAGTGACCGGACGGCCGCTCGATACGCGCTGGACTGTCGGCCCTGCTTCCACCAGCGGCGGAGCGTGCCCGGATCCAGGAACAGCGCGGGGCTCTTCATCCCGGCCTTCGTCAGCAGCGCCGCCATGGTCGCGCCCAGGGTGCGCCGGTGCCGGAGACCGATTTTGACGAGCGATTCAGAGTACGCGGAGGCGACGGAGACCCGGTCACGCCTGCCGAGCGCCCGTTGGCGACAGTACGGGTCGAGGGTGCTCTCCAGGACACGGACGCACCGCCAGACGTCGGCACGGTCGCTCTGTGAGGGATCCTCTGAGAGGGCCCGGTGGACCGTGCTGGCCGTCGCCAGATCGATGGGCTCTGACAGTACGTGGTTGAGGTTTCGCTGGACGATGCCGGCGACCTCAAGCGCCTGCGCCTCGCTGTACTTGACGGAGGCGCTCGATCGATGAATCCGGAGTTGCAGAAGCGACTGGCGCAGCCTGGCCACGCCAGTCGTAAAGCTCAACCGCGCCCAGAGGTCGTAGTCCTGCGCGTATCGATACTGCAGGTCGAAGCCGCCAATCCGGCGGGCGACGTCCGTCCTGAACATCACGGTCGAATCCACGAGACGGTCCGTGCACAGCAGCCGCCACCCCATTTCGGCCACGGTCTCTTCGGCGTACGACGTGCTCATCCCCGGTACCTGGGCGGCGTCTTCGTCAATCACGCAGTGGTCCGTCCCGACGGCGCCAATGTCCGGTCGGTTCTCCAGGTACTGCGCTTGCCGTTCGAACCGCTCCGGCAGCGACACATCGTCCTGGTCCTGCCTGGCGATGTAACGCCCGCGGGCTCGTTCCAGCGCGAGCTGCATCGACGCCGTCTGGCCGACATTGATGGGGTTGTCGAGCAGGGCGATTCGCGGGTCTCGGTACGAGAGCACAATCTCGCGACTGTCGTCGGGTGAGGCGTCGTTCACGGCTATCACTTCGAAATCGCGGAATGACTGCGCCATGAGACCATCAAGTGTCCGCCGCAGATAGGCGGCGCCGCCATAGATCGGCAGCAGGACGCTGACGACGGGGGTCATGGTCCCGCACTCCCACGGCCACCGGGCGCGCGCGAGCGGTCCGCCCGCTTCGTGGCGACGGCAACGGCGTGCGGCGCCCACGTGGACCAGGTGCCGTGTCGCGGCTTTCGGGCGGAGAACAACGGTCGGAACGGCAACCACAGCAGGCGCATCGTCGTCTTCAGCAGCGGATGGAGGCTCTCAACCATCAGCCAGGCGACTGTGCACCGGCCGCCGATTCCCCCAAGGAACTGCACGTCGAAGCCGGCGCGGCCGAGTTCATCCCCGAGCCCCGCCGGCGTCAGACGACAGTAGTCTCCAGGATCCGGGTGGTACCGGAACACGAACGGGATCGTGATAACCAGCGGGGCGCCGGGCCTGAGTATGCGGCACACTTCCTCCAGCAGCGCCTGGGCATGGCGGACGTGTTCCAGCACTTCGGTGCAGACGGCTCCGTCGAATGCCTCGTTCATGAACGGCAGCGGGTGCTCGAGGTCCG
>Ga0315292_10000038_pt1 | contig 44785 bp, 70 predicted proteins | sample YL17G13_0_MG_FD_204029 | JGI IMG/M metagenome (GOLD analysis project Ga0315292, IMG submission 204029) | Sediment microbial communities from Yellowstone Lake, YNP, Wyoming, USA - YL17G13_0 | ecosystem: Environmental > Aquatic > Freshwater > Lake > Sediment | place: USA: Wyoming | collected... | reverse complement strand
AAGGGGACCGGTATGGCTGGGGAGATGACGGGGAAGATTCCGTATTCGGCACGATGACGGCTATCGGCGGCGGAGCTGGAGGCGGCTACATAAAGCCCGGTAAGCCCGGCGGGTCGGGCGGAGGCGGCGGTCTGAAAGAAAGCGCGGCCGGCGGTGTCGGCACGGTGGGTCAGGGCCACGATGGCGGGGATTCCGAGCCGGCAAATACCCACGCCTATTACGCCGGTGGCGGCGGAGGCGGAGCTGACGAAGCCGGGGCTGATGGGGTAGAGCCCTCGATAGGCGGCAAGGGCGGCGACGGCCTGGAGTATTTCGGCTCTTATTATAGCGGAGGCGGAGGCGGAGGAGCGAAGGTCACGGCCGGACTTGGCGGCCTCGGCGGTGGAGGCAACGGTAGTGCATCGACGGGAGCGGCTAACTCCGGGACACCCAACACGGGCGGCGGAGGCGGCGGAGCGAGGAGGGATGGCGCAGGCGGCAAGGGCGGCAAGGGCATCGTCATCATCCGGATCGCGGATATCCCGTCTTTGGAGTCCTATTCGGAAGCCGCCATCAAGCAAGAGGGCGATTATTCCTTAAAAGGCGTCGCGCTCATCGCGACGAGCCTGAACAAGACCCTGATCCGGACGATTTCAACGCCCATTAATCTGACGGACATCAACACCATCAAATTCGATATCCGGGCCTCGCGGACCGGCTCGAATATCAAGGTCGGAATCCACGACAGCGGCGGGACGACGACGGAGACGACGCCGAACATCGTCGCGGCCGATACCTGGCAGACCATCACCTGGGACATCTCCGGCGTCTCGAACGCGAACAAGGACGCGATAGATACAATCATCATTACGGTCGTCAATGCGGGTGCGGCCAATACGTTTTATATCGACAAGATGTATCTTCCGTCGGCCCATACCGGAGCGCTTTCCCTTTCTCAAACCGGGATCATCCTACGGCCGGAGTGCAAATGCCGATCGAGGTTCCGGCTGAAAAGCACGGTCGCCTCGCCGGGCGTGATGGTAAAGTGGGGCATCCAGGATAGCGCCGGGAATGTCTGGTATAACGCCACAGCCGAAACGTGGGGCGCGGAAACTTACAATGAGGCCTCGGGCATCACGAGCGCGGGCTGGACCGAAGTTGCAGTCGACTTCCCGGCAGATGATGGTTATTCGAATTATAAGTTCATCGTCAAGACGGGGACAGTGGACCGGGGCGAGGTTTATAGTTTTTACTTGGATGACTGTTCACTCATCAGAATTCTGAAGCCTATGCCCTACCGGGCCATTATCCCGCAGGGTGGAGCGCCGCAAATCACACAGAGCGTCGGGGATTATTACATCGGGGATGTCGTGTTCTCTGCGGGAGAAATCCGATACGGGAATGACGGCTGGTGGTATGAAGCACTCGTCGATTATATCTGGCACCTGAAGAAGTTCTGGCTGAAGGCCGGGGCCATCGACTCGGATTATTCGGAACTCGGGACGCTCTTCTGGGGCCGGACGAGTCGTCCGGTCGTAACGGACCGGGAGGCGACCTTCGAGGTCGTGGACGCGCGGGAGGGGCTATTCGGGTCCATCCCGTCAGTCCTCTTTGATCTGACGACCTATCCGAACATGGACCCGGAAGAGGTAAAGAAGGCGAGGGCTATCCCAATCCTTTTTGGCGAGCTCGACAACATCACGCCTATCTGTATCGACACGACGATCTGGAAATATAAGATTGCGGGCCATGAACTTGAGGAGATCAGCGCGGTCTACAAGGATGGCGTCACGCTCACCCTGACCACGGACTATACGGTTGACCTGGCCAACGGGGAATTCACGCTCGTCGCGGACCCGGAGAACGGCGTCATCACCTGCAAGGCGAAGGGCGCCAAGTGCAAAATCCAGGACGGGACCTACAGCGCCGTCGGCGCGGACATTTTATTCGCGGCCCTGACGACGTTCAACTCGCCTGCCATCCCGAAAAGCCAGATTGACTTGGTATCGTTTCTGGACCTTCAGGCCAACCGGATTCAGCCGTTGGCCGCCTACCTGACGGACCAAGCCCCGGTGCTGGATTTCGTTCGGAAAATCCAGGACTCGAACGTGTTTCATCTCATTCCGCTCGCCAACAGGACCTTCGGCGCGTTCCGTTATGCGGTCGGGACGACGGGGAGCGAAGTCCGCATCGACCAACATGACTTCGCATCATTCGCCCTGAGGTATGACACGGCCCCGGTCCGAAAGACCGTGATCATAAAATACGGCCAGGATCCCACGACTAAGAACTGGCTGGCGGAAAAGGTGACGGATGCGAATATCGGGTATCGCTATGACCAAGCGGAAATTTTAGAGAAAGAGACCTTACTGACGGTCGCTTCCGATTCGGCGACGCTGGGACAGTTTTATCTGAACATCATCCGTTCGCCGGAGAAGCGAGTATTGGGGACCGTCCCGGCTTTGCTACTGGGCCATCGGCCGGCCGAGAAAATCTTCGTGTCCAAATCTATCCGAGACGGCGAAGGCGTCACCCAGACCATCCTTGCCGAAGAAGTCTATCGGGCGCTGACGCTGGTCAAGAACGCCGGGCCGGCGACCGTCGAAGTCGAGGCCGTCCTGGACATTCAGAGCACGGGCGCGATGCACAATAACATCTCCCATGTGGACACCCACAGCGACAGCCATACGGATGTCCTTCACGTGGATGAGCATGGTGACGGGGATCACGGCGACAAGCATGCCGATGTCGTCCATTCCAACAGTTATAGCGATAACCCCTATGATGATCACGCTCATGTCGATGTCCACAACGATGCCCACACAGATATTGAACACACGGACACCCACGGGGATGCCGCATACACGGATACGGCCCACGGGAACGCCGGCCATTCGGATAACCCCCACGAGGATATCCCCCATACGGACGGGGCGGGCCACTCGGATTCGCCTCATGTCGATTCCCATTCGGATATGGCCCACCAGGATTTCTATAAGGACATCCACGTGGATGACGACACAGGACTTCCTTATCGCGATTCCCACGGGGATTCTTATAATGATTCCCATAGGGACTCCCATTCGGATACGCCTCACGGGGATTCCGCCTACGTGGACGTCCCCCATGAAAACAGCCCCCACGAGGACCTCAGCCACACGAATACCGCCTACGTGGATTCCCGCCATACCGACGTCCATGCGAACACTTCCCACACGGATGTCCATACAAATAACCACGGGGATACTCATACGGATGTCCCCCCCGAAGATAGGCACTATGATCGGGCATATCGGGATTATCACGCAGACGGAGGCCACGACGATACGGCCCACGAGGACGTGATTCACGAGGACGTCGCGCATGTAAATGATCACGGAAATATCGCTCACGGAGACTCGGAGTATTAATGGGACTACATTTCAAGCTAATGGATTGTAACGGCCTATGTCGGTCATGCTATGAGCGGCGAATCCGGAAGACGCAAGGCCGGACCGGCTATAACCTCGTAGCCATGCTGGCGACGCTTCGGCGGGAGGCCGCGAAAGAGACGCCGGAGAATAGGCGGAAGTATTCGGTCCCCTGCGTCCACGGCGGGGAGCCGCTGATGTTCCCGTTGGCGGACTTGCGGACGATTCTTAAGACGATGCATGAGCTTTATGGCCGGTCCTCCATACAGACGAATGGCCTCTTGATATCAGATGATCATCTGGCGATGTTCAAGGAGTTTAACGTCGGGGTCGGGGTTTCAATCGACGGTGACACGGTGGAATTGAATCAAGGCCGCTGGAATGACATTGATCAAATTCCACGCCTCAAGGATGCTCCGCTGATCCGTGAAGCGTTGAAGGAAATGGAGAAAACGGGGACTCGAGTAACGTTGACAAATATGAAGCGGGCCCGGGCGGCCGGGCTGTGCGTCTCGGCCATCGTGGTTCTCAGGCGATACAACGCGACCCCGGACCGACTCCCGGAACTTAAGAGGTTCCTGCTGCGGCTCGAAGCGATGGGCGTCACGTCGATTCGGACAAACGAGGTTATCGTTTTCGAGGACGAATTCGGGGACGAAGAACTGACGCCTACCGAACTCGGCCGGGCTTTCGTCTATCTCGCGGACCTTTGCTTCGCGGATCCCGGCCGGGCCTGGTATCCTTACCGGGACGTCGTAAAGATGCTGGTCGATGGCGGGGATTCGACCTGCACGTTCAACGGATGCGACATCTGGCGGACCCAAGCCGAAACGGCCATCATGGAGGACGGAGCCATCGGCGTCTGTCTCAAAGGCGGGGCGGCCCTGGACGGGATTCAGGCGCTTGCCGCAGAGGAGCCCGGTGCGGAAAGGGTTCACGCCTTGGCGATGATCCCCCGGGAACTCGGCGGCTGTAAGGGATGCGAGTTCTGGGGCTTATGCGGCGGCGGGTGTCCCGGCTCGGGAATCGATAATGACTGGCGGAACCGGACCCGATTCTGCGAAGCGTATAAGACACTTTTCCAGCACGTGCGCACTCGGCTCAAGGGGATCATGCCGGACATTGCGCTTAAGGAATCGTGTGATCGGACGCGGAGATGGGCCGGAGGCTCCGGCCACGGCGATGCGCACGGCGACGAGCACGGGGACAAGCCACACGGAGATCATACCGATGTTTGATATGAAATTGATGGAGGGACTTGACTTAGCGCCGTCGTGTCGGACGGTCTGGTTGAGTGAAGAGGCTCGACGGGTCTGGGCTCCCATCTTTCCTAAGCTCGGCGCGATGGTATCGGACCTTGAGGTCTTGAGCGTAGCACGTTGGCAGCGGCCCTGCGCTTGGCAGACAATCGGCGAAGATCAATTCCCGAGGCTTGCGGCAGCATGGGCGGAGATGGGCCTGGTCAGCCTGCCGATCAAGCGGGTCCGAAACTTTACGGGGTTCGCTCATAGGCATGAGGAGCCGCGGCCCGGGGAAAGGGCGAGCCTTTGCGTCATCGTATCCCGGACGCTCAAGGATACCCTGCGATTCAAGTCGTCCTTCGAGAAGGGAGATAATGACGTGCAGGGTGAACTCCTGGGATTCCCGAAATGCTGCCGGACGTTCTTCTGCGAGACCTGGGCCAAAGGATATTTTGATCCGGTCTGGCAGGCGGCCTTGAACTCAAAGCATACGATTATCGGGGAAAGGCACATAAGGGTCGAGAGCCATCCATTTGCGAATCCGGTCTTGCGCTATGCAGGTCTTCGGGTCGGATTCCATATTCCCCATGCTCTCGACTGCCAAGAGACGATTGCCGTTGCAACAGAGAGAATGAAACTCGCTAAGGCGACCGATCCAAATCTAACGAAACTTTTAGGCGGTCTGCTTTCCATGCCGATGAGCTGGGATGTCTATCATGGCGTCGCGGTTGTGAGGACACCGATATTTTATTTGATTGTACCCTCGGTTCCGGCGGTTGAGCGGTATGTCGTCGAGGTCGTGAGCGAGCCTGAATTCCGGCCGCGGGAGGGCGTGAGGGGGATCGAGTTCCCATTCGAGGAGGGCCAAGATGTGGGCGGATAAAAAAGAATACGAGGCCGCCCTGCGGCAGATTAATCTACGTCTGGAAGCTCTGGCTGCTAAGGCGGCAGCGGCGGAGGGCGGAGGGAATATGGTTTATACAACTGCTGCATCGCACACGCACAGCGGCGGGGGGGCTTATGAAACCGTCCTCAATATCGCGGCGACACATTCCGGGCAGGCACAGATTTTTCTGATAAACGGTAGCGCCACTGGTTATCATGATTTGCAAGTCACCGTGGACGGAACCGTTGTCTTGGCGGATGTGAGAAATAAGCTAGCGTCATATTCTGGCGATATTGCATACGGGGGCATTTGGAATTTCAACATCAGCCTGAAAATTGAACACAAGTCAGATAAAAACACTTCCATCTGCAAGGTCGCCTATTGCAGCGTTTAGGAGGAAAGATGTTCCAAGATGACAAGTGCGGTATCGGTTACGGCCTGATGGGGCTCCTCCAGGACGACGCGAGGTTCGTTACATTCAATGGTACGAAGTGGTCCTTTGATGCCGATGCCCTTGGAGCGCACGTCAAGAAAATAAAAGAAGCGGGAGGAAACTTCATTCGAGCCCTTGCCTATGGCGTTTGGGGATCGCATCCAGGGCAGAAGAAGACATATCAGTTCCAGCCCTACGTCCTGTCCGGTGACAAGTGGGACCTTGGCAAATTCAATACGCACTATTTCCCCATAGTCGAGAAGGCGTTTTCCATCATCAACGAAGAGGGGATGACGGTCCTCTTTGACCTTTTCGATAACTGCCAATTTCACGGTGGATACAGGAAGTGGTCGCCCTGGTATTCCAACGTGCAGAGAATAACATCATTCTATGAAAAAGATGCCGATAAATATACGAAGGCATGGATTTCCACCTGGATCGTTCGTGCCAAGCGGAAAAACCTTGACATCATCTGGGGGCTGAATGAAGCTGAAAACCTGGCATATCCTGATTTCTTTAAGCGGATCATTATCCCATATATGAAGAGGGGTTTAATTGATCCAAACCGAACGACCTACGGCGCGACGACGAAGATAGGGCCTACGGACTCAGTTCAAGATCAGGTTCGCCATCTTGTCGAGGACCAGTTCGGGATGAAGGCTTCTCGTGACATGATTATGGAGGATCACGGATATCCATTTGCGGTGTCGCTTCCGGTCTGGGGAAACAAGCCGAATCGCAAGATGTATTCTGACGATGGTTTCTACGGCGGGAAGTCCCTGTGTGATAAGCGGGACAAGAGGGCCAGACCATCGGCGGTGGAGTGGGGAGCAAGGGCAAAATACATCCTTGACCATTACCCGTCAAGTGCATCGGGCCGTCCACGCCTCATTAGTTTCGAGCATCTCCCCGGCTTCTATCCGCCCAACGATGTTTGCCAGGCCGCGACGATTAGAGCAATTTCTGGAGCATATCGTATAAAATTTGGGGCATGGCCGAAGAACTATAAACCATAATGCACGTGAATTGCACCGCGTCTAATTATTTGAATCACTAGCCTCCGGGAAACCGGGGGCTTTTTTTATTTATGATTCGAAATCGCTGATGGCCTTGACCTGGTCGCTGATAAATAAATCATAATTCTGTGGAACGATTGGCTTCCCGAATTTTGCGGCCTCATGGGTTATTCTCCACCACTCGTCGGCTGATTTCTTCGCCGCCTCGCACAACTTATCTGCCGCATGTAACTTGGCAGAAACAATGTCCATCATTCCCGGTGGCGTCTCTGCATAAGAACCCTCTAAAAAACATATCAGTTCCTCCGTGCTGTATTTGCTCACTTCATCCTCCATGCTTATAATATAATAAAACTTATCATACTTGTCAAGTTTTTTTGTCCCCAAATTTGCCATCATTTTATTGTGGAAGATTGAATACTTTGATATAAAATGATACGCAATGAACACGGCCTCCCCTGATATGGAGCGCCCTTTCAGGCAGGATGGGGAAGTGCCGAAGAGGGGACTCGAAGCTATCCGAGCTTTCCCGTATCTACTTTTGTTTTCAGTCTGTTCCGTACGATGCCCTCAAGATGTGTCCCCAATTTTGCCACCGATTCCCTCTGTTCAGCGAGTCCCGGGTGCGTGTACCGGAGCGTCGTCTTGAGGTCTGCGTGGCCCAGGATCGCCTTTGCCACGGCCAGGGACGAGTGCTCGCCGACGAAGGTTGACGCAGTATGCCGGAACTGATGGAACGTGAAGTCCGGGACGCTAGCCCCTTTCCTAATCTTTAAGACAGTGAGCCCGATTGCGTTACTATTGCGCCAACGCAATGGGAAAACGTAATCGTCCTTTGATGCCTGCCTGCCTATGATTTCTTGCGCGAGCGGTGAAAGGACGATTACCTTGACTTTCTCGCCGTGGCCCATCCCGGCCCCGCGCCGTTTGCTTTTCGTCTGCGATATCGGGACGACCAATAAGTCCTCGCGGACGTATTCCCGCCTAAGATTAACAATCAATCCCAACCTCATGCCTGTTGCCAGCGATAGGAGAGCCATGTCTAAAAACACGGCCTGGACGCTATTCAGGGGCTTCTCTGCCATATGGCGGGCGACCTCGATGATCCGGCCAAGCTCATCGTCCGAGAGGGCGCGTCGCTCACCCTCCTCGGCGAACGGCTGATATGAGCGGATAGGATTCGCCGTCGCCGCCCCGTCCTCGATGGCGCAGTTCCAGAGGTTTCTCAAAAGCTCCATGTACCTGTTCACGGTTGCAGGCTTTAGCTTGCGCTCGAATAGCGCCGCTTCAAGCTCGCGGACTTGCGTAGGTGCATATTGCCCGAGCGGGAGATCCGGCCACAGCTTGCCGATGATGCTGAGCCGATGCCGGAGCTGGTAGGCCGACTTGTTATGGCGTTTCTGCTCGATATACTTTGAAATATACCGAGAGAACCACATCGATCCTCGCGCGGGCGCGGGTAGCCCGAAGTGGCCGGCCGTTATCTCGTCATCGACCTGGCGCATCCGGCCCGAGAGCATCGCCTCCTGGCCGCGCTTGATTTTGAGTGAGCGATAGACGCGATGGCCATCAATCATGCGCCGATACCACCACCAACGGCCCCGAAGATATGTACCCATGTCTCAATTCGGTTTCGGTTTTTCCTTCGGCGGATCGGGCGGCGCGGTATCCTTCGGCTCATCGCGTTTCGGCGGCGGGATGAACGGTGGAACCTTATTGCCCGGATAGAAGAAGCTATCGAATCTGCCTTTTCTGTCGATGCGGAAGATGACCTTCATTTTATCTTCGCCGATACCAAATCGTAAATCTCCCGTTCAATTTGTCCGGTAGAAATGCATGGACGTTCCCAAATGGTTTTACCCTGGAATGGTTCCCGGCGGATTGTAGTTAAGGCATCAGCCATATCGTCCGTATATTGAGCAACAAAAACAGCCACGATTTTGAGTTCAACACGGTCACCTGAAGGGCGGACAAATATGGTGAGTTTTCTCCGGTGAAGATATAGGATTGCCGTGAATGGAAGTTTTCCACAGTCCAAACATGATTTTTCATTGTCGGGAAGATTAACCGATTCGGTAGTGATAATACCGCTCGCTTTATCAATAGGCATAATGATAGGTACATTCAACTCAGCCAAAACCTCCAAGGCAGAACTCCATATAATATCGAACGACCCCGAAATGGTCCATGAACTTTGAATTTGCCGAGCGACTGGTGCCCTTCCGGCACATCCGACCAATGTCAGAAACAATACCGTTGTTAAGATTCCCCACCTTCGCATGATTCATCCTTACTTATTTTTTTTGATAATTTCCTTAATAATGGGATGTTCTTTCAGGTATTTCTCGACTTCTATCCAAACCCGGTCCTCAATTTCAACCTTGCAGATTGACAACAGAAATTCCCCAATCGGCATTTTTCTTATAACGTCGCCAATTTCGAACGGAAATAATGAGCAAACTGGAATCTTGAGTCGTTCCGCGAATAAGGAAAGATCATCGAGGGAAATATCCCGTTTGCCTTCGCGTCCAGGTTCAATTAATTTGGTCCTGACCCATTGCTCATCAAGGTTTAGGCTCCGGGCAAATTTCGTAAATTGATCAAACTTCCGCGAGTGCATTTCCTCAATTAACCTGACTCGCACATACTCACTCAGCATAGGAACCATCCTTTTATCCATAATTGCATCCAGGGCGAGAATCATTATACACCATTTTTTAGAATCGTCAACAGGCCTTCACCTTCATTTTGTATTATTTTCAATAATATACGAAATGAATAATTTTTATAAATAATACTTGACTTTTACATGCGTAATGCTTATTATATATACAGAATGAATGAAACGAATGCGATCTATCCTGCCCGGTTGACGGTCAAAGAGGCGGCAGATTATCTGAGTCTGAGTCGGGTTTCGGTTTATACACTAATCAAAAACCAAGAAATTACCAGTGTGCAATTTGGAAAGAAAACCCTTATTAACCGGACAGACATTGAAGAATATGAAAAGAGAAATACTCGCCGCGCCAAGAGATTTTATACGAATTCTATTAAGGAGGGTTGAAATGAAAAAGCGCGAACTTCTAACCTGTGAAATCGAGAGGCGGGAGATTGCCCGCTTGAGCAAGACATACCCGGATATTACCCACGAAGCCATTCACGGCATCTTCCATGTAGGCTTTGGATTCGGACTTTGCGAAGGCGTCGGCGCGGCAAAGAGAAAGAGAATCGCATGAGTGAACACAATCGCAAAGCTACCATCTCCGAAGATGGCAAGAATATTATTTTCTATCACAAGGGGCATGAGTGGAAGGCATCTCCATGTGGACATGGCGGTCATAATGATTGGTTCGTTGCTCCTAAAGGAAGGGTGGGTTTCGTTGCCTCTAGTATCTGGGATGCCCTTGAAAGCATTGAGATCATATACGGAAAGGAGGTGGTCGATAGTCCCGAATGTCTGAAGGCAAAACAAGGAGACGCGCTTGAGGGCGGCCAGGTTGGTCGCCCAATAGCGCCCACAAAGAAAGGAAAGAAAAAATGAAGGATGTAAGTACGTTTATGGCCTCGGTTATCCATTCGGCTGAGACAGATTCTTGGAAAGAAAAAAACAACATCGGCTGGACTGCCGTCCTTACCTATGAACACGGGGGAGCTTACTATTGTTTCAAGCTTGAAAAAGCAGAGCGAAGCGAACGCCATCCCAATGGGATTAATGAAAATATCCTCCGGGAAATAGCCGATGCATTACCTAGATTGAAACCGTTAGCAGACGGAATAGGGCGCAGGTTCACATTGGCAGCCTCTAAGACGGAAAGCAAAAGTCAGAGGAAAATATAAGGAGAAACGCATGAAATGCCCAACACAGATTGAGCAAGACCTATTCGATTACCTGTCGCCGGAGAAGCAGGCCGAGGTCGAAAAATACCTCGCCGAAGAGGAAATCGATGAGGAGGCCATCGAGCTGATGGTCAGAGAAGAACCCGTCCTGGAACTCGATGAGGATCGACTGAGGGATGAGGAAAACGAAAGGAGGACAATATGATTTTCAAGGAAGCACAGAACGAGATGGCGTATCTCAAGGCCGGATTCTACGGAGAGGCCGGATCGGGGAAGTCCTTCACTTCCTCGCGGATCGCCATCGGGTTGGTGAAATACATCAAGGCTAAAAAGCCCGTCATGTATTTTGACACGGAGACCGGATCGGATTTCCTGATTCGCCAATTCAAGGAGGCTGGGATCGAACTCCACACAGCCAAGACGCGGGCCTTCTCAGACCTCCTGGTAGCTGTCGATGAAGCCGAGAAAACCGCGTCCGTGATGATCATCGACAGCATCACGCACGTCTGGAACGAACTCATCGAGAGTTACATGAAGAAGTTGGAGCTCAAGCGCCTTTCCCTGAAGCACTGGATCCCACTCAAGACGACTTGGCGCGAGTTCACGACGCGCTACGTGAACAGCAAACTTCACATCATCGTCTGTGGCCGCTCCGCCGACAAGTGGGAAGAGGTCGAAGACCCCGAGGATGGTTCGAAGGAGCTTAGGAAAACTGGGACCAAGATGAGGACCGAGACCGAAATGGGCTATGAACCATCACTCTTGGTAGAGCTGGAGGCAATTCAACTTTCGCCTCGAGTCGGCGGTCAACTCATCCATCGCGCCCATGTCAAGAAGGACCGCTTCGATGTCATCAATGGCCAGGTCTTCGATCAACCCACCTTCGAAACCTTCTTGCCGCACATCTCGCTCTTGAACTTGGGCGGTGAACACAAGGCCATTGAATCTGGACGCGATTCGACCGCCATGTTCGAGAGGAACGATGTCGGTGCCCGGAAGATGGAGACCCGCGAAATCCTCATTGAGAAGATCGGCAATGAGATGATGCTCATTTATCCCGGACAAACCGAAAACGATAAGACAGGACGGCTGAATCTCAGGTCAAAAATCTTTCAGACTAATTCTTGGAATGAGATTTGCACGCGCCGGACGAACGAAGAGCTCCAAGCCGGGCTCGATGCGATCATCGCGCTCAAGGGCAAGGACAATGCGGCGCCTGCGGTCGATGAAAAGAAATCCAAGAAAGGAGGGAAGTAATCATGCAATGGCCCGAGTTTGAAGGCAGGGTCAAAATCCCGGAAGGACATTATCATTTTCGGATGAACAGGGAGCCGGAACTCAAGTCCTTTCCCTACAAGGACAAGGACGGTAATCCGAAGTCGGGGCGCAAGATCGTCGTTTATGCCATCGGGCTCAATTCGATCGGCGAGTTCCCCATTGTTGACGCCATCGTCGCATGGGAAGAGCGTTATGCTGATCTGTGCAAGGCGTTGGGCGTAGAGCATGGACGCGACCTCGTGATGGCTGGCAGCCGCTTTGAGGCTGACGTCATCCACGAGATCGACAAAACGGACCCGACGAAATCTTATCCCAGACTCACCAACATCACGGCCGTTGCCGACATCCCGCCATCGACGGGACCGGGCGACGACGATATTCCTTTTTGACCATGAACCCAAAGGCCCGGCTGTCCATGCGCTGTATCGCGGAGAGCGGTGGTTGCTCTAAGCAACGTGGGCGGCTCTCCCGGCCGGGCCTTAATCCAACGAAAGGACGATCATGAAAAATGGCTCACCAGCTTTCCAATTCTACCCCGCTGATTGGTTATCCGACGAGAGGGTTATATCCATGAGCATGGCCGGCGAGGGTGTCTATGTTCATCTCCTTTGCTATTGCTGGCGTGAAGGTTCAATCCCCGCTGATAGGTCTGCCATAGCTGTGCTATGCAAGGGTTACAATGGACCGGGAATTGACGAAGCCCTGACTTGTTTTGTCCCTTCCCGAAAATGCGGAAGGTTGATTAACAGAAGAGTCGAGTCTGAACGGAGGAAGCAAGAGAACTTCCGTAAGTTAAAGCAAATAGCTGGTTTAGATGGTGCTCGGAAACGATGGCATACCCATAGCACACCCATTCCGTCTGCTATAGCAAAAAATAGCTCTTCATCTTTATCTTCATCTTCTACTTCAAATAAGAATCATAAGAATGATTCTATAAAGGTCGAAAAGTTCGACCCGCTCTTTGATGAATTCTGGACTGGCTATCCGAAAAAGGTCGGAAAAGAAGTGGCCCGCGAGAAGTTCATGATCCTGGCCAGGGCCGAGAAGATTCCCGAACTCATCAAGGCTACGAATGGATATATGGATTATCTAAAGTCTCAGAAGGTGCATAAGAATTTTGACCAGGAGCCGATGAATCCGGCAACGTTTTTGATGAAGAACCGCTGGCGGGATTATATCGAGTTTAAATATGAACCGCCGATGTGAGGAGGGAAAGCCATGCGAAGAGTAACGCCGTTCCTTTGGGCGATCGCGGAGACGAAAGGGAGGAAGACATGAGTAAGCAGGTGGGAATGGAGCCTAAAATTTTAACGGCACTTAAAGGGAGCATTGACAAATGGCAAAAGATTATCGATGGAAAAGGGGAAGACCGAGGAGGAGATGATTGCTCCTTGTGTCGTGACATTGAAGATTCATGCGACGGATGCCCGGTAAAAAAGAAAACGGGATATTCCCAATGTCATGGCAGTCCATATTGGGATTGGTTTAATCATCATCTTACTCGGCATGAGGGTTATTTTCAGCGTAGCAATCGCTGTTCTATCTGCAAAAGATTAGCTCAAAAAGAACTTGATTTTCTGAAAAGCTTGCTACCGAAAAATGAACGGCAACGGAGGACTCCATGAAACGCATAACGCCGTTCCTTTGGAGTATCGCCGTCATCATCGCGCTGGGCCTCGGCATCTACGCCGGGCATAAGGTCACCGCCGCCTATAAGGATGCCGAGCTCGCGGCGATGAGGGCGAAAATGGAGCAGGCCAATGAGGACCTCGCCTTTTGGCAGGCGACGCTCCGGCGAGTCGTGGAGGGCGATCAGGTAACGAAGGCCATGACCGGCAGGGTAAGCAAGGAGGATTGAGATGTTGTTTTATCTTGGCAAATCTGCAGGGTTTGATGTCGTTTGCGACAAGTGCGAGTTCTCAGAACACCTTGATGATGATGACATTATTTATGCTCGGCGTGCCGCACGAGTTAAGGGATGGCGGATTCGAATTGAGTCAAATATCCCCAGGATGGAAGGCGGCTATGTTTATTTATGCCCGAAATGTAGAGAGCGCGAAGAATCGCGTCCGGGGAAGGAGGATTGACATGATTTTCATCATCGGCTTGATTATCGGGTGCGTCATCGGGTTCTGCGGATGCGCCTTCTTTGCGGCGAATAAGATAAACCGGATGGAGTATCGACTCCAATCTGCAGACAATATTGTGGGCCTCGTCACTAAGGTCGGCGATTATCTTAACCTATGGGACGATCACGAGTTTGACGAACTGAGAGAGGCTATAGATAAGCATGAGGAGGAGTAGATGAGGTGCCCTGAGTATGACCCGGATGCCTATGGTTGTATGTCTCCCTTGGTTCATGGTAGATGCCCTAATTTCTCTACGAGGCGATGCGAAAATGGTTGGCTAACCTTCTGGACACCGGCAGAACGGGCAGGACTGAAGGCGATGGGGCGACGACTACTTTTAGCCATCCACTACAAGACTCCGGCTACCATAGTTCTGGAAAGCGCAATCAAGGAATATGTCGCCGCCGCAAGGAAAGAGAAGGAGAAATAGATGAGACTTGAAATAATATCTTATAGCGAACATCAAAATCATTGGGTGTGTAAAGATGAGCTGGGAAAAATACATCGCGTTGACCTAGCGGTTTGTGGAACGGATGACGGGAGGTTGATTGGAAAATCGCCAAATGACTTTAACGGAAGATTCGTTACGGTGGGATATCTTAGTCTATACGAGGAAATAGCGGGCGAAACCATTTTAGAAGCCAGGCATGACGGCAAGGAGGAGTAGATGAAAATATTTTGGAATTGGTTTTGTCAGAAGATTGCAGACAGGCACTTCTATAAGTGGATTCGAACCAAGAAATACCGAGAGCTTGATTTATATATGGCCTGGACGGAAAGGAAATTGAACAGGAGGGCAAGATGAGCGAGCCTAAGCTGAAACCGTGTCCATTCTGCGGAAGAACAAATATGCAAATTTATCAACAAGCGGGAGAACGAATGTCTAAAATAGCATGGCCACATCGGGTTTATTGTTTCTGTGGTTGTCAGGGGCAATTTAGGAAATCCCAGAATGGGGCTATCGCCGCGTGGAATAGGAGGGCAAGATGAGCGAGAAGAAGGGGCTGTTTGATGCGGCGATGGATGCCATTAGTGCTTGCTGGAACAGACATCTTCTAGGTTCTTTAATGTATAACCAGGGCATTGTTGATGAATGCCGCGCCGCCATCCGCGTCCTCGAAGCGGCGGGAAGGGTGGACAGGGCCAACGCACTTGAATCACTTAAGGACGCCATAGAAAATGGCGAGGGCGGGACAGAGAATTATATTCGTGGACTGGTGGAATCCCGCGCCCTCCTCGAATCCCTGCCGGAAAAGGAGAAAAAAGGATGAAGAAACAAGAAAGATTACTTCCGTGTCCGTTCTGCGGAATAGAGGGCGTGTTTGTAAGTCGGGATTGGCCTGATTCAGCACCGCAAGTTATGTGCGGGTGTGGGGCCAGGGGGCCGAGCGGCATAAAATCGGAAAAGACGGCTATAGATAGATGGAACAGGAGGGCCAAATGAGCGAGGAGTACAGTACTGAAGAATTGGTGAAGTCGGTTCAATATTGGAAAACCCTACTAATACCTGCAAAGAGGGACGCCATCATCGCCAAGCTACGTGCGGCGGACAACCTGTGCGAGGCGGCACGAAAGGCAAGCCAGTCAATCCTTGGTGGACATTGGGGGATAGCACACGACCTAGACAAGGCCATCGCCGACTATGAGGGGAGCAAGGAGGAGTAGATGAGCGAATACAGCACGAATTATCTAATAAGAGAAATCAATCGCCTTTGGCAAGCGGTTGGCGGCTGGGACCAGGATAAAATCAGGGGTGTTTATGATTATGACTGCTTGGACGCCATCATCGCCAAGCTACGTGCGGCGGATAAATTATATGAAACGTCTAAAAAGATTGCCGATTGGCTTAAGGGATTTGAGGGGGCAAGATTAAGTTATTTAGAAGCTCAACTTCATGATGGTTTCAAAAAAGACATCGCCGACTACGGGGGCGCGGGAGGTAAAGCATGAATACCTTCTTACGCAACCAGATCATGGTGGTGATGCAAGGTCATCGCGGACGAGCCAATGCCATGCCGCGCAAGGTGCTGCTAGCCGAGCTAAGGCTATATCGCCCAACGCTCACGGACAGGGACTGCCGGGAGCTGTACTCCGGGCTTCCCATTTGCTCATGCGAGGACGGTCTATTCCTTCCCCAGACGGTAGCTGAGGTGCAGGAGTTCAAGGCTTACATCACGAAGGCGTGGGGGCCGATTCAGGCGCACAGGCGCGTGGGAACGATCCTTGCGTTCAATCCGCAGCTCGCCCCGCCTGCGGAACAGTTGGGATTAGGGATATGAAAGCGATACTTGCCCTTGATCTTGGCTCCAAAACAGGGTGGGCGACGCAGGAACCCGGTGGCCGTGTCACGAGTGGCGTTCAGGAGTTCGCCCTTCAGCGTGGCGAGAGTGCGGGGATGCGGTTCATCCGGTTCAATCGCTGGCTCCGCGAGATGCTGGCCGATGTTAAACCGAGCCTCGTGGTCTATGAGATGCCACACATGAGAGGCGGATATGCAACGGATCTTCTTGTTGGGTTCATGACGCGCATCCAGGAGGCTTGCGTAGAGCAGGGGATAAAAGATTACCGGGGGGTTCATAGTATGACGCTGAAGAAGGCGACGTGCGGGAGCGGGAAGGCTGATAAGGCAAAGATGATCGAGTGGGCCGCGGAGCGGTATGGGAAGGAAGCCGCGAAGCTTGATGATAATGAAGCCGACGCCCTGTGTCTGTTGGCTTATGCGGAGCGCGAATCATGACCATCGCCGTTGCGCTCATCCTCTACGCGCTGGCATTCGCGGCGGGGGTGGGGTATGGACTAATCGAGGAAAGGAGGACGGCATGAATCGTATCCTATTTTCCTCTCTGTCCCCCGGTTGGGATACACCCAAGGCCGTCTATAATGAACTCAATAAAGAATTCTTTTTCACCGATGATCCTTGTCCGGCCGGGGGCATCTTTGGCCTTGATCGACCGTGGGGAAGCTCGGTCTTCGTCAACCCGCCCTATTCGCAGATCAAGGCGTGGATTGAAAAGGGCCTTGCAGAACATAGGCAGGGAAAGACGGTGGTCTTTTTAATTCCGTCCCGAACGGATACCCGATGGTTCCACGAGAGCATTCTTCCGTTTGCTTCGGAGATCCGCTTCGTCAAGGGGCGGTTGAAATTCGGGGGCGCGAAATATAACGCACCATTCCCGAGCATGATTGTAATTTTCAAACCCAAAGAGACAAACCATGAATCCGCCTGAAAAGCCCAAGCCGAATACATGGCCCCCTCCCTGTTTGTTTTTGGTATTGGTGGCATCTGCGGAAAACGAGTTTATATGTCCGGTAGATCGCCGGATAGTCCAGGCAAAGGATTGTAGTCCCGATTGCCGGACTTATAGGCGTTGGATAGGGAACGCATGAGAACGCGCAAGCCCTATGTCCCCGACAGGATCCACTTTGCGACGCTGACCAGGTGCACCACCGGGCGGCTGTGTAGCTATTGCCATAAGCGGATCGACTACATCCCGAGCGACGTTGAGCCGCGGTATGCGCGGTTCTGCATACGGTGCCGATGGCACGCGATACCGGACGAGGGCTCCGAAGATTGGCTCGGCCATTCATTGGGGAATAGGAGGCAATATGTCTGAGGAAGCGATCAAGCAACAGAAGCGCCGACTGGCCAATGCAGTCGTGGCGCACTTCGGCAAGACAATCCCCGTTGAGGATATCTTTTATCTCGACGGGAATCCATTTGACCTGGAGTTCTGCGATCCCTTTCAGACATGGAAAATCCGATGCGTCCCCGGCATGGTCACACAGGCTGATCGGGATGAGGTCAAACGGCGACACCTGAACCCTGCCTATTTCAGGAAGGCCATCGCCTATCGAGCCAACGGCAGTACAAAAGACTTCGATCTCCTCGAAATAAAATAACTGTCAAGCGGTATTCCCTCCGCTAATCCGACACAACCCTTCGGATAATCCGACACTTTCCTTCGGATAATCCGTCGCCTTTCAAATCGCTGAAATTTCGATGCTTATACTATAGGCGTGAAGGGAAAGAGCCAGGACCCAAATGCTGAGAAAACATGCTCCCATTGCGGAGACAAGTTCGCAGCTAAAAACGGGGCCAAGCGCGGGCGTGTCTGGTACTGTGGCTATTGCCACGCTGCCGAATTTGGCGCATCAGACCCCCGCTGGCTCCCCCACTTACGTCGCGGCGAAAAGTTGCCGCCGGGATTCCAGAGGATGATGTGACCAACGGCAAATACATTTCCGGCCACATCATGCTATCGGAGTATCGCTGTCCCTGCTGTGGGGCCGTCCCATACGATGCGGAGAGCCTTGGACATCAACAGCTTTTTCATGCCTATGAGGACATCCGCGCAACGCTTAATCGACCACTGCGCATCACGTCCGGCTTTAGGTGCCCGAAACACAACGCGGACGTCGGCGGCGAGCCGCTGAGCATTCACCTGTTTGGCCTGGCATTAGACATCGATGCAAAAGATGTCGGCGAGGTAGAAACCTTAGTCGCCGCGGTCAATCTCGTAGCCCCCAATCTTCGCATGGGCGTTTATACCAAGAGGGGGACGTTCATTCACATCGACAGAGGATATTGCATTATTCCCCAGGTATTAAAAGCATGGCATCCAGGGGCAAGGTGGAACGGATGAATAGGAGGCCGACATAGAAACGCAACCGACGGATCATCTCCGGGTCCGGTGGACGCCGGAGAGCTTAGGGCGGCTCAAGGAATTGAGGGCGGCCGGTGCTCAAGCCAAGCAGATCGCCGTCGAACTTGGCGTGTCCCTGCAATGCGTCGAAAACGCGCTTCGCCGGTATAGCGTGACACCACGCGGGACGCTCAAAGAGAATCTAGACATCCCCATTTTCAACGGCGACCTCAAGCTCCCTATGGATGATTACATCATTACGTGCGATTACCATTCGCCGTACTATTCCGTCGCTTGGCATAACCGGAGCCTCCAGATCGCCGAGCGGTTCGGCATCAAAAAGCTTGTGGTCATCGGAGACCTCGTGGACTTCGGGTTTGCGTCCCGCTATTACAGCGATCACAAACCCGGAATCGCGGACGAGGCCGATGAAAACAAGCGGCTCATTCAGTCGCTCTTGGCCCAGTTTGAGGAGATCGTCGTCGTCAAGGGGAACCACGAGGACAGGCTTGGACGGCAAACGAACGGTCTCATCCAGGCCCGATATCTCTTCGAGCTCTGGAGCGGCCCGGAATACGGCAAGCGGTTCAAATATTCGCTCTATGACAAACTCACGATAGGCGACGCCTGGCTCTGCGTCCATCCCCGGAGCTATAGCCGCGTCAGTATGGGCGTTGCCCGGCTCCTGGCGGCTAAGTATCACAAGAACATCATCAACACGCACGGGCACTTCTTGGGCTATGCGTATGACATAAGCGGGCAATATCTGGCCATCGATCTGGGCGGGATGTTCGATATGCAGAAGATCGAGTACATGAACCTCAAGTCCACGACGCATCCATTCTGGAACCCCGGCTTCGGGATGCTCAAGAACGGATACTTCCACCTTTTCGACAGCCGAACTGATTGGGATTTCTGGCTAGGACATGAAAATGGCATGGCCCAAGGGTAAGAAACAGGAATCCTTTATTGGGTGGCCAAAAGGCACTCCTCGCAATGTCGATACATTACTGAAACTATCTCATCAGGGTTCTTTATTAAATAAAATCATAAAACATGCCGGAAATAAACCCCAAGTAGAGATCATTGATTTTATTGATTCTTATAACAAAAAGCGAAATTGGTCTAATCGCGTTGCATATTTAGCAGGCTTAATTGACGGAGAGGGATATTTACAGATTAGAAAGGATGGACAAATACGGTTACGCATTGGCATGACGGATAAACCCACCATCCAATGGATAAAGGAAAACTTTGGTGGTTCCATATCCGAACAGAAAACGAAAAAAGGGAAACCGTTTTATGTTTGGCACATGAATCAGGGCGCGGCACTAATTTATTTACTTTTGTTGGTTATTCCATTTTTGGTAGCCAAAAAAGAAATAGTTGTTATTGGTATGAAAAATTTGATTGATACGTATGCCAGTTTACAGCACACACTGGGAAATTTTGTTCATAGAGAGAGGATATAGTGTCTCCCTATATCACAAAGGCTCGGCGCGAATCGTTCCTTGATTTCGAGACCGGGGTAAAAGGATTGCGCATCGATACGGCTGGCGAGTTGAACTATCTCATCACGATGCTTGGTCAAATTTATCTGACACAGCACGGGATATCGTATCGGGTATTCAACGAGATCATCGGCGCCTTTGAATGTGCCAAGATCGAGACCTACCGCCGGCAGGTAGCCAACATGGAAGACATGAAAAAGCAAGAGAACGGGGACGTGTTTGTTCCCGTGCCGGGGACGGAATGAAGCTGAACGATTTCGCGGTTGAGATAACGAGGGTTGGGAACGGCTACATCTGCCGCTTCCCGCGGGACGAGGGCGATCCCGGCTGGGCGGCCGAGGTCATTACCGACGACGAGATCGATGAACTCAAGTCCGGGGAAGGACTCCTTTGGTGGATCATCGACTATTTTGGCATTGGAGGATCGCGTCATGACGCCCAGCGCTTGAGGATAAAGCGTGAACCGGGAGACAAGCATCCCTCTTCGGACATGGAGGACAAGGGTTGAAGATCGCCTATATTGCGGGGCCCATGACGCCCTACGGGAACAGGCCCGATACGCAGAATGCGGCTATAGAATATCTCCTCAATATCAGGGACATGGTGCAAGTCGCCATTGGCCTCATCGCCAAGGGCTATGCGCCATATTGCCCTGCCCTCGATTATCAATATTTCTTATCGCTAACGTATGGCGGCGACACCATAACCGAGGACGCTATCAAGTCCATCAGCATGGCGTTCCTTGAGGTTTCCGACATCATCGTCTTGTTGCCGGGATGGGAAGCGAGCGAAGGATGCCAAGCAGAGTTTTCACGGGCTGCGGAGCTGGGGATGCCGTCATTCTACGGGGTCAGGAGCGTGCCGGATGCCAAGGTTTAAACCGCCCGTCGGCCATTACAATCGGGGTGTTATCCAGCCGATTGATTTTATAGAATCGAATTTCACGCCGGACGAATATCGAGGTTATCTCAAAGGCCAGGTCATCAAGTATATAAGCCGATATCGTTATAAGGGCACGCCGATTGAGGACTTGCTTAAAGCCAAGACATACTTGGATTGGCTTATTGAATATGAGGGAAGGGAGAAGGAATGAAAGAATCCGTCCCGTTCACCAAGACTCAGGCGCGGCTCTTGAACGAGTTGAAACGCCAATACGAACAAGCTTGGTTTCAACAACTTAACAGCACGTTGGAAGTGATCTATGAGGAATTGGGCCTAGCCGAGAAAGCCAAGGACGGTAAGCATCGGTTCACACTCCAGCCGAATTTCGCAGGGGTTGACGTGCAGAATACGGAACCTACGCCCGAGATACCGGGAAAGCAATAAATCTTTAAGGAGAAATTCATGTCAACAGTTGAAGCAATTGCCGTTGTCATGGCCGCAGTTCAGTTTTTCAAGAAACTGCTCCCCAGCGTCGTTCAGGGGACAGCCGCCAGGGCGCTGGTTATCCTGGCGTCTGTCGGCGTCACGCTCTACAAGTTCCTGAATGAGGGTTTGCCGCTCACTTTCGCCGCCATCACCTTCGCGGTGACGGTCATCATCGGTGCCCTGAGCGCTTATTCGCTCGTGCAGGTCGCGGGGGGGAACGGGAGCTGACGCATGGGCGCGACGTCCGTATGTCCCAAGTGCGGCAAGGATATGATGCCGTGCTGTCCCATTTGCGGGAAGGAAGTTGAGGTCTACAGTCGCATCGTAGGTTACCTGCGACCGATCAAGACATGGAATCCCGGCAAGGTTGAGGAGTATGCGTGGCGCAAGGAATTCGCCATCCGAAAAATTGAGGAGCACCAGAGAAGCGAATGAAGATCAAGCCGATATACTGGATCGCGCTGGGCCTCGCATTGGCCTTGACCGTCGCGGTCTGCGACGGCCTGCGCCTGCGCGATAAGGCATCCGTTGCCGCCGGGAAGTATGAAGAAGCGCTTACTCAAGAACGAGTAAACGGCAAGGCGCTTACCCTACAAATAGGCGAAATGCAGAAGGCTGTGGGGCAACGGGACAAAGAGATCGCCGAGAAGAACAGGGCCATCGGTCGCCTGACCGATACCATTGGCCACAGGGGCGCCGATCTTGTCACGCTCGGGGGCCGGTTGGCCCAGGCCAAGACCGATACAGATCGAGTGCCGATCCTAACCGCTATGGTAGAGAATTGGCGTGCACAGTATAACACCGCAACGCTCATTATTGCGGAGAAGGACAAGGTAATCTCCGCATGGGCCGCGAAGTATGACGCCCAGGTTACGATTTCCGAATCCTGGAAGCAGAAATACGAAAGCGAGATTCACCTTCGTACGCTTGCCGAAAAGGGCTGGAAGGCGTCGGAGAATAAGCTCCGATGGACGCGGGTCATGTCAAACATTAAGTCCGGCTTAATAGCTGGGGCGCTCGGATACATCGGATATTCGGCGCTGAAGGGGAAATGAGATGTCGCTATCAGTGGGCGAAGCTACGGCAATCGGACTTGGATTAGGCAATATAGCAGCCTGGACTAAACTCATATACGATGCACGGAAGAATGGCAAGAACGGGAATGGGAGGCCATGCCCGCTCCATTCAGGGCTTGCATCACAGATAGATTCAGGCGAGAAACAAGGTGCGGATTTGGCGAAGGAATTAGCCAGCCTTCATACAGAGAACCGCGATGACCACAAAAAACTCTTTGAGGACATTAAGGGCTTATCGATAGCCGTTGCCGGGGCGGCCAGTGCTGCCGCAAACGCAGCTATAGCTGCAACCGCGAGTAGGAAGAGAAGCAAAACATGAACCTCATACCCGAGTATTTGAACATAGCCTTTGCCCTTCAGGTAAAGCTCCAGTTCTCGCCGTTGAACATCGGGGCACTACTCGCGCTCGGGTTTTGCATGATCGTGGTATGGCGGTGGTTCAAGGGGCGGGCATGACCGGGGAGCCTCCGCTTGCTGACCCTGCTTACCTACGTCGGCCTCGGGGTCGTCGCGGATATATTCATCGCATGGTATTACCTGGCCTTATCGGAGCGTCGGGCCTTCCGGGCGTCGGTCTATGCCGTGATCATTCCCCTGTTCACCTTCGGGGTGATCGAACGGGCGCTGGCGACACACGACATGACGTGCATCGTGGGTTTCGTCGTGGGGAATGGGATCGGGACGTACTGGGCCGTGAGGCATAACCGATGAGGGGCAAGACGTTCTTCCTGTCGTTCATCGAAGAGGGCATCCTGAACCGCGATTTCGAGGGCTACGTCTGCGGCCGCGTGGAAGTGTACGAGATCGGTGCCGATAACGACTATGCCATCGAGGAGATACGCTTCTTCACGAATAAGCTGAGCGCATATCACAAGCTACGTGATCGATACGACTTCGAGGACGTGACGGCGAAGGGGCTGGAGCGGCTGAGGAAGAAGATTGCGGCTATTAACGTGAAACCCGATATCCGTTAATAGCGAACGTGCTTATTAAGGTAATCATCATTACCTAGGAATTGTCAGGCATTGCCCCGACACTTATCGCTAAGTGTAGGTATTTTTGTCCATTTTAAGGTTAACCGCCGTTAACCTTAAATCGAGGTTGGTAATCACGACGGGCGGCCATGCGAAGGGCAATTCCCGAGATAATACCGCCCACAAATAAACCATGAGAACAGCGTTCCCCGCACTCATAAAATCCATCAGCGTCAAATCGCTCGTTTCCGGCGACAAGGAGGGGGAGATTAGGCTCCGATTCCTGCCAACGGACGAAGTGATGGATGCACTACAACGGCTTCACAGGGCCGATGAAGAGGTCATGGTGGCAATCGTAAATAACGAAGAGTATCGAGATAATGGGAAAAAAGTTTCAACCGGGAAATCCAGGAAAACCGAAGGGGGCAGTCTCTAAATTTACTTCGCTCAAGGCCGACTGGCTATGGGTTCACAACGCCATCGGCGGACGGAAGCGGCTAAAGGCATGGGCTGAAAAGAATGACCGGAACCTGACGCTCTTCTATCAGATGGAGACCAAACTGTTCCCGCAAGAGGTCAAGCAATCCGGCGAAATCTCGCACGTCCTTTCCTTCGATTTCGGCGAGAACGGAAATGGGCATGAGACCATATGAAGGTCTTTGGTTACGCACCGCGAGAAAGTCAGCGTTTGATATTTGCATCCCCCGCCAGGTTCCTGATTCTGGACGCGGGCAGACGTTGGGGCAAATCACTGACGGGTCTGAACTGGCTCCTCGAAGGTGCCTGTCAAGTGCCCGGCGAATACTGGTATGTCTCCCCGATCTACTCTCAAAGCAAGATGGCCTTCCGCACGTTCTTGGCGGCGGCAAGGAAGGGCAAGGCCGAGGCCATTTTTAAGAGCGTATCGCTCACGGAGATGCGGATCGAATTCGTGAACGGGGCGGCGATGACGTTCAAGTCTGCCGACAATCCCGACAACCTGCGCGGCGAAGGACTTCACCGCGTGGTCGTGGACGAGGCGGCTAGGGTTCAACGCGAAGCATGGGAGGCCGTCCTGCGTCCTGCCGTATCCGATACGCATGGGCGCGTGCTGTTCATCTCAACACCCAAGGGCAAGAACTGGTTCTACGAGATGCACACGCGCGGCCAAGACCCCCTTCAGCCTGATTATAAATCCTGGAAGTTCCCGACTGCTGATAACCCAAAGGTGAGCGCCGAGGACATCGAGCAGGCGCGGCAATCGCTTCCCGTCGATGTATTCAGCCAAGAATACCTGGCCGAGTTCTTAGAGAACAGCGCGGGCGTGTTCAGGAATATCGGCGCCTGCATCGGTTCCAGGCGTGAGGAGCCGCTTGCCGGCAAGGAATACTACGGCGGACTGGATTTGGCGCGGCTCACGGACTTCACGGTCTTAACGATCCTCGACCAGAACGCACGACAAGTCTATTGGGACCGCTTCAACCTACTGGACTGGACGGTTCAGAAAGATCGCATCATCCCGGTCATCCGCAAATACAAGGCGAAGCTCAACGTGGACTCAAGCGGTGTCGGTGATCCGATCTATGAGGACCTGCGTCGCGCCGGGCTGAACGTCGAGGGCTATAAGTTTACGGCCGAGAGCAAGAAGAAGCTGATCGAGACGCTCATGATCGGGTTCGATCAGCAGAAGATTTCGATCCTGGACGAAGGGGTGCAGAAGAATGAACTGGAGATTTTCGAATACCAGATCGGGTCAAGCGGGATGGTGCACTACGCGGCTCCCGCCGGTTATCACGATGATGCGGTCATCGCTCTGGCCCTCAGTTACTGGCTCATTGGAGGGCCGAGGGTAGAGCCGAGGATTTGGAGCATATAGCATGATGAGAATTTTAGGACTTAATATTTCGAGAGCAAAAGAACAAAAAGAAAATCCCGTCTGGAAGTCCATCCTGGCGATGATGTATGGGCAGGAGGCTGTATGGACGCCCGCCGACTACGGCAAGCTGGCTCAGGCGGGCTATAAGCTCTGCGCCCCGGCCTTTGCGTGCGTGAGTCTGATCGCCCGCTCAGCTGCGGGCATCTCATGGACCGTTGGGCGCAAGGCTTCGGACGGTGAGCTGACGGAGCTTGATAACAGCCCGCTCTCGGAACTCTTGGCTCACCCGAACGAATATGATCACGGGTTCCAGTTTATCGAAAAGGTCGTGAGCTACAAACTCCTGGCCGGGAACAGCTACATCCTGCGTGTCGGGATCGGGACACAGCCGCCCCGCTTTCTCTATGCGCTGCGCCCGGACAGGACGAAAGTCAAGCCCGGTGCGAAGGGCGGGAAGGAACTCGTCGGCGGATACACCTATGAGGTGAATGGTATCCCGACGCAACTCAAGCTGGAAGACGTCCTGCATCTGCGCGACTTCCATCCGCTTGATGACTTCTATGGCCTGTCGCGGTTAGAGGTTGCGGCCAGATCAATCGACATATCGAATAGCTCAGCTGAGTGGAACGCGAAGATTCTCCAGAACGATATGCGTCCACCCGGAGCACTCGTGCTCACGGGCAATCTGACCGAAGATCAGCGTGCGTTCCTGGAGCGCCAACTCCGCGAGAAGTACATGGGCTCGGGGAATGCTGGGACGCCGATGATCCTGGAGGGCGGATTCGACTGGAAGCAGTTCGCCATTTCGCCGAAGGACATGGACTGGGTGAATGCAGATAAGTCCAACCTGCGGCGCATCTGCTCCGTGTTCAACGTGCCCTCGGAACTTCTGGGCGACAGCGAGAATAAGACTTACTCGAACGTTCAGGAAGCGCGGAAGGCGCTCTACATGGAAACGGTGCTTCCGATCATGGACAACCTGCGGGACGCACTGAACGCATGGATCGTGCCGCTCTATGGGGAGGGGATAGTCCTCGATTATGACCGGGATGCTATCGAGGCACTCCAAGAGGACCGGGCGGCCAAGTATGCATACCTTGCCGCATCGGACTGGCTGACGGTTAACGAGAAGCGGGAGGCGACGGGGTACGACGAGGTTGGGCCGGATGGCGACGTGATCCTGGTGGGAATCGGGAAGATCCCGCTTGAGCAATCCGTCGCCGAGCCTGAGCCTGTCCCGGACGTGCTTCAGTCGTTTGCGGGCGGAAATGGCGCAGAGGCTGATGAGAAGCCCGTAGACGAAGAAGAGCCGGAACCCGAGGGATCGGGCGCGGGTGCCGACGAAAAGGGCGCTACGGGCCGCTCAGCCACCCCCAGGGTCATTCCCGAGCATAAGGCGACGGGATTCTGGGGCAAGCCCGAACGCAAGGAACGGCTCTGGCTGACGTTCGAAGCGCGGGTCAAGGCACGCGAGAAATCGTTCGAGCAGATGGCCAAAGGCTACCTTCGCGCCCAAGCCGATGCACTTCGGCAGCGGGCCGCCCGGCTCGGCTCTGTGAGCGGAGTCCATGCAGCCGACATCTTCAGCGTCAAAGAAGAGGCGAAGCGATATGCCCGGACGTTTACGCCCTGGTATGTCGATCACTTCATTCGGGCGGGCAACGCTGGCATGAGGGCATCGAAGTGTGAGCTGTTCGATGACGGCGAGTTCAAGGCTCAGGCATGGAAGGGCGATCCGAAGAAGCCGGCGTCATGGGTATTCACGATGACGCCTGCTCAGGACGCGAAGCTCAAGAACATGATCTTTAACTCGGGCACGAAGGTGAGCGAAACGACGCTTGAGATTGTCGAACGCATGATCCACGAGGCCAATGATTCAAACTGGACGGTCGCTCAGCTCGCCCAGAACTTGAGCGACAAGGCGACAGACCTGGGACCGTGGAGGGCGCGGTTGTGGGCGCGGACGGAGAGCGCGAAGGTCGATAACTACGGAGCTGTCGAGGGATTCAAGGAAACCGAGTTCGTCGAGCTCAAGGGCTGGATGTGTAGTTTTGTACCGGACTCGCGTGAATCGCACATCGCGGCAGATGGGCAAGAGGTCTTGCTGGAAGAGGACTTCAACGTCGCGGGGGAGCGGCTTGAATTTCCCGGCGATCCGCGCGGGAGCGCGGGCGAGGTCTGTAACTGCCTGTGTGGCACGTACCCCATCGTCGTGTCTATCGGGGAAGGAGGCGATTGATATGTCAAAGAAGATCGAAATTAAGGATTTAGAGTTCAAGTTCACCGTCGGGGGCGAGGACGCCGACGCCGGGACATTCACCGGCTATGCGAGCGTGTTCGATATGGTGGACACCTATGGTGACGCGGTTCAGCGGGGCGCGTTCAAGAAAACGCTCAGGGAGAAACTTCAATTCCCGCTTCTGTGGTCTCATGACATCAGCAAGCCGATCGGCATCATCTCGGGGAAAGAGGATAAAAAGGGCCTGGAGATTACGGGGCAACTGAACCTGGATGTCCAGCTCGCCCGCGAGATTCGCTCGCTCATGGCGCAGGGAGCCGTGACGGGACTCTCCATCGGCTACAACGCAGTCAAAGAACTCATCGACTCGGAGACGGGCATCAGGCAACTGCTGGAGGTCAACCTTTGGGAGATCTCGCCATGCGTCTTTCAGTCGTGCCCCGATGCGGTGGTCGATGATGTGAAAAGCAAAGAACCGGGCGCGGAGCCGGGGCAACCCACTCCCGAGGTCGAGCCGGAGTTCCTCCACTCGATCAAGGAAATGACGGCCCGGATTACTGAATACCTGAATTCATAACAGGAGGAGAAATCATGGACATCGAGAAAGAAGTCGCCACACTTAATGGCGCAATCAACAAGCTCATCGCCGATGTGCAGACCAAGCACACGGAGGTAGAGAACGGACGGGCCTCGAAGGTAGCTTTCGACGAGTTCAAGGTCAATACCGACAAGCGGTATAACGAACTCTGCGACGAGGTCATCAAGCTCAAGACGCCCATCATCCAGGCCAGTGAGGCCGATGTGGCGAAGATCGTCAAGACAAAGGCTTTCCAGGGCTGGCTTCGCAAGGGCAAGGGTGGGCTTAGCCCCGAAGAGCAGAAGGTTCTGACCATCGCGGACTCGGACCACGCCGGAGTGCTGGCTCCTTACGAGTACGTGCAACAGATCATCAAGGCCCTGACGCTCTACTCGCCCATTCGCACGGTTGCGAACGTGAGGCAGACGTCGGCCTATGCCGTCGAGTTCCCGACGGAACTCACGGTCCCGGCTGCGACCTGGATCGCAGAGAGCGCAGAAAAGACCGAGACGACCGGGCTCACCTACGGCCTGACCGAACTCAAGACCTTCGAAATGGCGCAGCTCTTCAAGGCTACGCAGAAGATGCTGGAGGACAGCGCCTTCAACCTGGAATCTGAGATCGCCAGCGTCGTGGGTCGGAAGTTTGGGGTCCTGGAAGGGACGGCATTCTATTCCGGTAACGGCACCACGGCTCCTGAAGGCATCACCACCAACGCGACGGTCCTGGCCGATCATCGGGATGTCCTGACAACCGATGTCCTGGTCTTCGACGACTTCATCGGCACGCAGTACCAACTCGCCTCCCCTTACGTTGCAAACGCGACATGGCTGATGAACCGGACGTTGCTCGGCGTCGCTGTGACGCTGAAGAGCGCGACGACCAATATGTACCTTCTCCAGCCGAATCTCCAGCAGGGCCAACCGGCTACGATTCTGGGCAACCCCGTTCTGGAATGCCCGGACTTCCCGGCCATCACGTCCACCACACTCAGCACCACGCCCGGCGACAACGGCATCGTCTGTGCACTGGGCGACTTCAGAGCGGGCTATACCATTGTGGACCGGGTTGACATCAACATCCAGCGGCTCGTCGAGAAGTATGCCGAGTTCGGCATGATCGGGTTCCTGGCGCGTCGGCGGGTCGGCGGCGGGGTTCTTTTGCCGGAGTCCATTCAACTTCTCAAGAATATCCTGACCTAAGGGACGGGAGGCTAAAGTGATCAACACAATTACGAACCACAAGGTAGTCAGCCTCCTGACGCCCATCGTAGCCAACAACACGGCGGAGGGGACGGGCTTGGCAAAGGATCGGTGGGGGTACGGCGATGTTCTGATGGTCGCTCATGTCGGGATCTCGGGCGATACGCTCAGCGGCACGACCTACTGGACGATCTCGTTCCAGGAATGCGCCGTGACCACGCCGGGAAGTTTCACGACCATCGCTCAGGCGGACCTTGAAGGCGGGACGCCGACCTGGGTCATCAACGAGCCTACCGAGGACGACATGACCATCACCCGGATGTATCGGGGGAGCCTGCGATATGTCCGCATTCTCTTCACGCAGACAGGCACACACACGAACGGGACGCCATTGAGCGCGGTGGCAGTCATGGGGCAACCGAATCAGATGCCCGTGACACAGGACACGGAAGTTCAAGCGTAGTTTATCGGGCGGGGGGACGCGACTCTCCCCGCCCATTTTTACAGCGGGAGGGCATCATGCCGATTGAGTTTGATAAGACGCCCGGCGGCGTCAATGCGCTTCGGGCATCGGGTAAGACTATGCGGGTCAGGATGAAAGAGACGCGGAACGTTTATGAGGCCGGGAAGTCCTATGACCTGCCTCTGGACTTGGCGTTCATGTATATCAGGAATGGCCGGGCCTATGAGGACAAGTCTATCGACGGGGCGCCGGAGATAAAAATCGCAGTCGTCGATTCCGTGACGCTCATTGAATCACCCGCAAAGAAAGGCAAGGGCAAGAGGAGCTAAACATGGCAGACCTGGTCACGTTGGCAAACGTCAAGAGCTATCTCTGGCCGGGGGAGTCCATCACGACATGGGACGCCATCCTGCCGTCAATCATTTCGGCGGTCTCCGAGCAGGTCAACCGCGAGGTTGGGTGCATCCTTTTGAGCGCAACCTACACGGCAGAGCTTGTCAGCGGGGACGGGACGTCTGCATTGAAGCCCCTGAACTGGCCCATCACGGCGGTTACGTCCATAGAGGACAACTATGGGGCCGAATACGTGGAAGGTAACGACGCGGATTTCGTCATTGATGCGCTCTGCCTGCGGAAGGTTAACGGCGTCTGGGCTGAGGGAAGGGGAAACTTCACGCTCACCTACACGGCGGGCTATGCGGCTGTTCCGGCGGACATAGCCCTCGTGGCATACGAATTGATCGCCCGGAAGTGGAAAACAATGAAAGAGCAAGGCTGGGGCGAGAGCGGGCGGACAATGCCGGACGGATCAACGAGCACGGTCAATGCGGACGGCGCACTGACAAAATCACAACTGGCGATCTTGGCGAAATTCAAGCGGGTCACGATATGACGGACGGGATAGGGCTGAGGGCCGACTTCAGCGGGGCGATCCGCAAGACGGAGACGCTCAAGGCGCTCCCACGTGCGCACAAATACCAGGCGACGAGCTGGACTGCTGAGACGATCAAAGAACTCATGCGTTCGGCTGCTCAGATGCAGAAATCGTCCAAGTATAAAAAGAAGTCCAGCCTGATGGGGCGGAACATAGGGCAACTCATCGCGGCCGGAGATGAACGCTGGACTATCGCCATCGGGACGGGGATCGGCGGAAAGCAGAGCGTTCCCTATGCGCTCATCCAGGACAAGGGCGGCACGACGCACCCCGTTGTCACGGACAGGATGCGGAAGTGGGCATGGTGGGCTTATTACAAGTTCAAGGAGGAGCGGTTCAAGTGGCTTGCGCTCACGAAGCAGGGGACGCTCACGGTCAATATCCCGGAGTCTAAATGGTTCTCCGGCGTGATAGCGGAACAGGAGCCACGGCTTTCGGCGATGATGCAGAAGCCCGTGGTCTTGAGGCTTGCGGAGATGATGGCAGGAAGTTCCGCAGGGAAATTGGCAAAGTGAATTTAGGAGGATAACATGGCAAAAGGAAAAATCAAAGCCGACAACGTCGGCGTGCGCGGATTCTACCGCGTCCAAATCGAGGAACCCTTCGGAAAAGGCAACGGGAAAATCGTTGGGGATTCCGGCTGGTGCGAAAACCAGATCACGAACATCGGCAAGCAGGACTTCCTTTGCGCGAACCTTGCGGGGACGACCGGCTCGAAGCGCGTCCTGGGGATCAATATCGGATCGGGCACTGTTCCCGGCGCGGCTGCGACAACGCTCGATGGTGAGATCAGCACGGCGAAGCGGATGGGCGGGGCGGACATGACGGTTTCCATTGACACGAGTTCAGCGGTGTCGTTCCTGGCCACGTTCTATTCCAGCCGGACCTTTCTCGCCAGCTCATCTTCACTTCGGAACATCGGGTTGTTCGACTGCACGACAGCCGCGGGGTCGCTCTTTGCGGGCTCAACCTACGCCGTCTCTACCTGCGACACGAACCAGAACGTCAACGTAACCTATCGCATTCAGTTCAGCTAAGTTGAACAGGGATGAGCGAGCGGCTGCGGTTTCTGCACTGCGGGAAAATATCGCCCTAGTCAATCGAGTTGTAATCGCTCAATCCCGCTCCAAGCACCATATACATCGGGCACAACGGAAGATCAGAGAATGGGAAGCCGACATCGATGTTCTCTTGAAAGAGGAAACGGAGGAAAATGCGGAACGACCTATTCAAGCGTAAAGGCGGGATTCTACTTGACCTTGCCTGCGGGAGTAAGAAGAACCAGGGATTCATCGGCCTGGATAAGCGGAAACTGCCGGGCGTGGATATGGTTCACGATCTGGAGAAGTTTCCCTATCCCTTCCCGGACAACATCTGCCTCTCTATTATCGGGTCGCACATCGTAGAGCACATCAAGCCGTGGCTGATGCTTCAGTTCATGGACGAGCTGTGGCGAATCACAAAGCCGGAGGGGAAGCTGGCATTCGTCCATCCGTATGGGGTGAATCAGTTCTACATCCAAGACCCGACGCACTGCAATCCATGTAACGAAAAGACGTGGCAGTATTTCGACCCCCGATACGTGCTTTACCAAATTTACAACCCGAAACCCTGGCTGATAGAGAAGGGGTTCCCCGTTTGGCAGGACACGGGGGTCATGGAGGTCGTGTTCAGAAAGCTCATGGAAGGACAGGTCTATGACCAAAGGATTTAAGACCACCAAAGGATACCGTCGATACGACCTCATCGAGAACATGGGTGAGATTCAGCAGAGGCTTACCATCGGCGTCCCCATGACCGGGACGTTGCGCTCGGAGTGGGTCCTGGCGCGGTATGGACAGGTCATTCCCTGCAACTGGTCGCACCACGAAACAATCCAATGGATAGACCAATACTCCCCGATACGATTCCAGGTTGCAGACGCAAGGAACCTTGTTGTCGATGCCTTCATAAAGGCTAAGACGGACTGGCTGCTTTTCATCGACCATGATGTTGTGCTTCCACCTACGGCCTTTTGCCAGCTCAATGAATACATGGTCGAGGAGAAGTACCCGGTTGTCGCCGGACTCTATTTCACAAAGTCCGTCCCGTCCGAGCCGTTGATGTACCGGGGGACGGGCTTCGGCTATTATGCTAAATGGAAGATGGGCGATAAGGTCTGGGTGGATGGGCACGGGATGGGATGCACGCTGATTCACAAGTCCATCATCGAGGCCATTTGGGAGGAGAGCGAGCCGTATAAGTGTGCGGGGCAGGACATTCGCAGGGTCTATGAAACGCCGACGCGAATCGGCGTTGACCCGGAGACGCACACGATAAATATCCAGACGGGGACGGAGGACATTGATTTCCTGGACCGGGTGCGGAAGCACGGTCTTATCAAGAAGGCGGGATGGCCCAAGATTGCCGAGCAGCGGTATCCGTATCTCGTCGATACGAACATCTTCTGCTGGCATATCGACGGCTCGGGGATTAAGTATCCGGCACGCGGCGAACAGTTCAGGTTTATGAAAAAGAAAAAGTAAATGGCCCACACCTACGATAACAAACAGCAGTTCACCACGGGTGCGGCTGACCCGACGCAATTCTCCTATACGTGCGGGAGCGGGTCAACCGTTCTTGTTCTGCTTATCGTAGGGGCCGGGACAACGCTCAGGACGGGGGGTGCGCCGACTTATAACGGCGTCGCCTTTACCCCTGGCGATACGAACTACAACGTCGAAACGTTCAACGAACTTTGGTACATGCTCGACCCGCCAACGGGTTCCTCTTACACGGTTCAGATTCAGAACGACAATACCCGCACCATCTTCGGATGCGTGGCTTCATTCAAGGCGGCATCCGGTTATACCTCTCAGTTGAGGGCTTGCTCCAAGACGACGGGGACGACGGCCGACCCCGGCGGCCCAACGATGACCTCGCTTGCGGCGGGAGATGTCATCGTATCGGTCATCGGAACGGGCGACAACACATTCGCTCCGTCGGGACAGACCGGGACGGTTATCTACACCTACGACCCTGCTGCTTACGGAATGGGGTCTCAATACTACATCACGCCCGATACGGCGGACAGGAGCCTGACCTGGACGGAGGCGACGGCGGATGACTGGAATACCATCGTCGCGTCGTTCAAGGAAGTCGCTGCAACCCGCACCATCAGCATCACCGAGCCTGTTACCGTTACGGAACGGCAGGTTATTCAGCCCATCCCAGCGGGAACACCGACCGAGGTTTTAACCGACGGCGGGATGGAGACCTGGACAAGTGCCACCGACCTCACCAACTGGACGGAAATTCCAGAGGGGTCATCGACCGTTAATAGAGAGTCTTCTGACATAAAAAGCGGGTCTTATTCATGTCGTTTTGATGTTGATGGCTCAGATAGTCACGTTGCAATATTGCAATACTCTATACCCATTCCTATTTCAACGCCATGCGTAATGAGTTTTTGGTACAAGGTCTCCGGAGCAGGAACCTGTGGTTTTACGTTTTGTGTTACGGGTGCCCATGGGGCGTACCTACAACTTGATGGAACATGGACTTCTAACAGCGCGATTCAGTCTATACCAACAAGCAACGGTGTTTGGCGTTTCTATTCAATTACTTTTACGAGTCACGATGATGGTCCCGAGACCTATGACTTTGAGTTTCGTCGTGGGACCGCCATATCGCAGTCGGTATATATAGATGACATCTCCATTAAGAAATACGTCACCTCCACCGACCGGAATATCAACATCACCGAACCCGTTGCGGTGGGCGAGGCCAGCATCGGCGGCTTGCTCGGCACGCTAGCCCTGTCTATGGTACTCGCCGTCGGGGTAGGCGAAGTTGTAACGCCGCAAATCTATCGACAGGCGGCTATCGTCGAGACCATCACCGCCACGGAGTCCCCGCCGACCGTCTCGCTGGCCCCCCTCGCTATTTCCATCACGGAACCTTGCACGGTAGGGGAGGCGCGGACCCTCGTCCTTGACACCATAACTCTATCTGCCGTCCACGGTGTTACGGTAGGGGAATCACAGACCATCGGCGGAATAATTCCAAATACCGCAATCATCGAGGCCATCGCGGTTGGGGAGGCACGGACACTCGGTGTCGGCCCGCCGATTATCGGCATCACCGAACCCGTCACCACCGGAGAAGCCGCAACGGGAAAAGCCTCTACGCTCATCGCGGCTATCACGGAGCCGGTCACGCTGACGGAGATACCGACGGTCGAACGCGAGGCTGAGCCGACGCGGATAATCTCGATCTCGGAATCTGTCGGCGTCGCCGAGGTTCCGGCAGAGATCGTTGGCGGACTTGCCAAGTCAATCAGCGAACCAATAACCGTCGGCGAAGTCCAGACGCTGATTGCCGGAGCGCTCCTCAAGTCAATCGCCGAGCCGGTAACCGTGGGAGAGGTCCAGTCGCTTGTCGTCGGGACCCTTGTCAAGTCAATCAGCGAATCCATCACTACGGGTGAATCGCAAGCGCTGGTAACCGGAGCACTCGCCAAGGCGATCACCGAGCCTATAACGGTAGGCGAAGTGCAAACGCTGATCTCCGGGGCACTGATTAAGGCAATTACCGAGCCCGTTACCACAGCGGAAGCACGGACGCTCGTTACGGAAGGCCCAAAGGCATCGATCACCGAGCCGGTCTCAATTTCCGAAGTCAGGACGGGGATCATCGGGACGGCGAAGGCAACGATCAGCGAACCGGTAAGCGTCGTCGAGGTCGCGCCCATAGTCTCCGGTTTAGGGGGAGAGACGCGGCTCGTCTCGATCTCTGAGCCGGTTGCGGTAGCTGAGGTTCAAACACTTCTTGTCGGGGCCGTTGCCGGGGCCGTCACTGAATCCGTTGCGCTAAGTGAAGTTCGAACTGGACAAGTCGGGGCAGTCCTTGCCGAAGCGACAAGCGCGATTCAGGTCGAGGAAGTCCCGACCGGTCAGGTGGGGGCGCTCGCGGGTGCGATTACCGAGAACGTCCAGACCACCGAGAGCCAGACCATCGAGGTCAAGGATGCGATCAAGCCGGTAGCCATAGACATCTTGGAATCCGTTTCGGTTGCCGACATCCCGACCTTCTTCATGTATGACGAGACCGGAGTGGTCGTTACATGGGATGTTGTCCTGAATCGAAGGGCCGGGGTTCGAAGCGTGGAGCCGAGGCAAAGGATATTCGACGTGCGAGTCATGGGGGGTCGACAATGACACAGTTTTTTATAGAGAAAGCGTTTGCCGAGAAATTCAAGATCGGCCTCATTTACTGGCCGCCCGACGTGGATGCTGTGAACACCATCGTTTCAGCGACGGCGGCCGTTTCACCGGCCGGGTTGCTTCTCGATGGAGATGTCGAAAAATCAGGATCGCAAGTCCTCCAGATGATTTCAGGGGGAACGTCCGGCGTCCTTTATACGCTCCAGTTCACCGTCACGACCACGGACGGGAGCATCTACGCATCGCCCGACCATGACGCGATTGCCGTGAGGATATTATGACCGCTCCAGCAGTGCCTTTGCGCCTTCAGATTATTGATCGCATCGTTGATGTATTACAAGGTATTACAACGGGCGACACCTACTTCTATACGCCGGGAGATGTTGCCAAGCGCTTCATCCATTGGAGCGAGTGCAAGTCATTCCCGACCTACATGGTATTCACGGCATCCGGCGGGACTGTCGAGCTGAGCGGGGCGGCCGGGGACGATAGCGAGTACACCGAGGACTTCCTCGTCTCGGTCAAGGGCATCGTCAAGGATAGTACGGATACCGTCACGAAGTTGGAGCGGTGTATCGCGGACGTGCGCAAGGCCATTGACGCAGACTCGCGGAGCGGGGCGGCGGGGACGTTGGGCGTCCTGGCGGTGCAAGTGAGGATTGAGGATTCGCCGGAAACGGATGACGGATACCTGAGCCTGGAGGGCTTCGGATTCTTTGACCAAAAGGTCCGAATATCAATCGCGGGAGTCATGGGGGTCTAAGCATGAAGATTACATGGAGCAATAGCGATCAGCACACCGAATGGGGACTGTTTCGTGTCGGGGACGTGATCGATACTACGGAGCGGGGTATCCCGCTTGAGGTCGTATCGTCCTGGACGCGGGACGGTTTCGCCATCGAGGTGAAGCCGACGGGGAAATCCGAGAAATTGAAAAGACTCATCAAGACGATAAAGGAGGCTTGACATGGGTGACATCGAAAAAAGACTCAATAAGGCGGCTATTAAAAAGGCGACGGTCTGGGGCACGGTCGTTGCGGGGCTGGACGGCGCGGGCAACGGCATCCTGCCGCTTAACCCCGGCTCCCCGAAGCGGAATGTCCAGATGATCGAGGACGAAGCGGCCTCCGCGTTCGAGGTCAACTTGGACGTCGGCAATTATGCGGTCTCGGATTTCAGTCTGGACTTCGATTACCGCTGGGACGGATTGGAGAACATCCTGCTCGGCCTCCTTATGGGCGTGGATACGGCCCCGCAAGCCCAGGGCGGAACGGCGGCATACCTGCATACGGTAACACTGGCGAACTCGGCGGTTGGGTTGTTCGCATCCTACGCGACGGAGAAGGGGGCGCAGGTTCATACGATCCCCACCATGAAGGTCTTGAAGGCGGCCTTCTCAACCAGCGGCGGATTGCTCAAAGCGGTATTCGGCGTGAGGGGGAGCGAGATTACCGACGCGACGGCAACCCTCGGATCGACAACCGTTCCGGCCAATTCGCACATCCGGGCCAAGTTCCAGCAGGCCGTGTTCAGGATGAACGATTACACGCTCGCGGGCGGGGGCACGACATTGGGTTCCGGCCATGTCATCAAGCCGAAGGCGTTCAGCCTTGAGATTGAGCGCAAGATGGATGCGGAGCACGTCTCCGGCCAACAGGTGGTTCTTGAACCCGTCGAGAATGACAAGCCGAGCGTAAAACTCACGATGGAGTTCCCGCGCATGGACGCGACGAACGCCGCATACTTCGCGGCATGGACGGCGGCAACCGATAAGAAGGCTGACATCATCGTTACCGGGCCAACGTGCGCCGGGGCTTATCCTTACGTCCTGAATATCCAGCTTCCGCATCTCATCATTGAGGACGTCGAATACGCCGACTCGAAGATCATCCCGGCAAAAGTTGTGCTCAGGGGCGCGATGGCGGATGTGGCCCAGACCGGATTGACGGGGCTCCTGCCTATCGGAATTTTTGTGACCAACCTTCGCAGCACGAGCTTCATCGCGTAAGGGGAGGACAACATGGCTGACATTGAGAAAAGGCTAAACAAGGCGGCGATCAAAAAGGCCGTGGATTGGGGGACGGCCGTGGATACCGATGCGGCAGGGATGGGGCTCCTTCCCTTAAATCCTGGTGCTCCGAAGGCTACGGTGCAGATGATGGAGGATGAAAGCTACGGCGCGTTTGAGACGAACCTTGATGTCGGGACTATCAATCCCTCGGACTTCGGACTCGATTTCGATTACCGCTGGGACGGGCGCGAGAACCTACTCTTGGCCATGCTCATGGGGACGGCGGGACTTCCGGGGATGTATTTCATCGTGAGCGCCGCAAACAACAAGCTCGACTTCGGGGAGGGTGGGGCAGAGATCACGGCGACGCTGACGAATGCGACCTACACGGGGGCGGCGCTGGCTACGGAAATCAAGACGCAGTTGGACGCGGCCGCCGGGTCGGCGCTGACTTATACCTGCACCCATGATGCGACGACCCGGAAGTTCACCATCTCGGCGGGCGGGACATTCGAACTCAAGTGGAACACGGGCACGCACAAGGCGACGGACTGTTCGACGCTCTGCGGATTCTCAGATGCGGCCGACGATACCGGGGCGGCGACCTATACATCGGACGTTGCAGGCGTCGGCATCGCGCTCAATTACCTGCACGCCCTTACGCTGAAGAACGCGGCTGTCGGACTCTTCGGGACGTATGCTACGGAAAAGGGCGCTACCATCCATACCGTCCCGACGTTCAAGGTCTTGAAGGGTTCATTCTCCGTGAACGCAGGGCTCATCAAGTCGTCATTCAACCTGCGGGGCATCAGCGTCGTGGACAACTCGGCGCTTCCTGCGGCCTTCACCAGCACGACGGTTGATGGCAACACGCACGCACGGGCGAAGTTTACCCAAGCCGTGTTCAGGTTGAACGCACGGACCGGGGATGATTTCGTGGACGGCGACATTGTCCGGCCCAAATCATTCGCATTGGAGATCGAGCGGAAGATGGACTCGGAACACGTCGCGGGCGTGCAGACAATCGTCGAGCCCGTTGAAAATGACAAACCATCCGTCAAGCTGACAATGGAATTTCCAAGGATGGATACCGTCAATGCGGCATATTTCGCGGACTGGATTGCTGCGACGGAGAAGAAGGCGGACCTTACGATCACCGGTCCGGCTGTCGAAGGGGCATATAACTACTATCTGAAATTCCAATTCCCACGGCTCATCATCGAGGACGTAGAGTATGCGGACAGTAAGATCATCCCGGCGAAGATCGTTCTACGCGGGGTGACTGCAGACTCAGCGCCGTCGGGGATGACGGGCGTTCTTCCTATTTCCATCAGCCTAATGAATGGTCGGAGCGCGGACTATCTCGCATAAGAGGAGAACATGGATATAAAAAAGCTACAGCCAGAGGCTGAAGTCACCTACGCCCTTGAGACGACCGGCGAGCCGATCACCATCACCTTCCGTGTCGGCTTTATCGCGCTTGACGCGGTGCAGGATTATGTCAACGAATCCAGGGACGGCACTCGCCCTCCCCGCATCTCGGACGTTATCCGGCGGGCCGTGAGCGACGCCATTCACGGATGGGACTTGACCGAGGGCGACGCGCCGCTCCCCTGCACGCGCGAGAGCAAGGACAAGTATCTCCCGCTCCTCTTTGGGCTCAAGGTGCAGAAGCCCGAGGCCGTGGTGGATGATGTGCTGGTCGATCCGGCGGCATCCGTCCTCGTGCGGGAGTTGGCGGAGTTCGCGGGGAACCCGGAGAACTTCCTAAAAAATTAAATGCCTATCTCGGCTACTATGTCGATCGCTGGGAATCGATACTAAAGCCGGAAGATCACCAGCACGGGATAGGCGAATCGACGGGGGAGTGCGTGAACTGCCAGCTTGATGCGATGGCGGCGAAGCTGAGCGCATTCGAGATCGGGGTATGGAATTGGTATTGCGAGAACGTGAATCACTTTACGCTTGAGGTGGGGATAGTGGCCGACGAGTTCCGGCGTGCGGGGCTTCGCGGCCCGGCGCGGAGGCTGGCGCTGTCGGCGTTGAACGCTATCCATCTCGCATTCCAGGCTGTCGCGGCGGAGCGAAGAAATAAGGTTCAGGGAGAATCGAATGGCTGACAGGATTCTTTGTATGGATTGCAGTAAGCCATTGGGCCACGAAGCCAAATGGAGGGGAAATAAACGTTGTCGCGCGTGTTATGCCGCAAGGCCATTGAACCGACCGGCCTGCTTGGATTGTGGAAAACCATTAAGCAATTCGGCCAAGTCGAGGGGAGATAAGCGTTGTGTCGTTTGTGCCGGTGCCAGGAGGCGGGGAACGCATCGTCCCTGGACATGGCGTGATGGGATAAGAACACAACGGTATAGCCAGGATTGGATAGAAATAAGAGAGGCCATCAGGAAGAGAGATGATTATCTTTGTCAACATCCCGGGTGTTATCTTCCAGAGAACGGAAGAAAACATGACTGTCATCACATTGATCGAAATCGAGCAAGCAATCATCAAGTCAATTTGATTCTGCTGTGTAAGCACCATCATGGAATTACGAAGCCGAAATACGGGAATGAAGAACATTGGCAATTATTCTATGAGGAAGTTCAGGCGATGCGAGGAATAATCTAATGGGCGCAGATGTCCGCTATATCGTGGAAATGGATGCCACGGGCGCCTTGAAGTCTATCAAAGACCTGGATGGGGCGATCAATCAGGCCGCCGGAACGACGGCTAAGGCTGGCGGATCGTCCGGGCCATTCGGCAGCCTCTTCGCTCAGTTTACTGCCGGGACGCTCGTAGCCTCTGCGCTTCAAAAGGGGATCGGTGCACTTAAGGGCGTTGTCGAAAGTTCAATTACGGCCGCCATCGAAGCTGAGCAAGCCGAGAATAATCTGAAGGCCGCCCTAGAGATCACAGGCCGGACTGTTGAAGGGAACATCCAGCACTATAAGAAGTTCGCCGCTGAACAGATGCGGGCGACGACCTACACGGATGAGCAGGTCATGGCCAGCCAGGCGTTGCTCCTCCAGCTCACGAGCCTTGATCAGCAGGGACTTGACCGGGCGACGAGGGGCGCGATGGGCCTGGCCTCAACGATGGGGATAGACCTTCACAGCGCGACCATGATGGTCACGAAGGCGATGGAGGGAAACTACGGAGCGCTGGGGCGTGTCGGAATCCGGGTCGCCGAGAACTTGACGACGGAACAGAAGCAGGCGTCGCTCCTCGATCAGTTGAATAAACTCTATTCGCGCTCCACGGCTGAGACGGAGACCTTCGGAGGGGCGCTGAAGCAATTAGCTAATAACTGGGATGAGGTCAAGGAGGCGGCCGGGACGGCGATCATTAAGACCAAGGGACTTGGAGAAGCTGTCGTAGCCTTCAATAGGGCGATATCGGATTTCGTCGCTTCCGGCGGGTTCGCGCGTTTTCTTAATGACCTCATTCGGTCCATGCCATTTATTGGTAAATTTTCGGACGCCTTGAAATTGATGGCACTCTTGATGCGCATTCAGACCGCAGAATTCGAGCATGCCTCAAGAGTCAATGCCGGATTGGTGATTACGGCTGATGCATTAGGGAAGGCTTTCAAGGGCGCAGCTCCCATGCTCAAAATCTTCGGCGTGGACTTCAAGAGCCTCGTCGATATGTTCGTGAGCGCCCCGGCCAAGATCAATCAGACCGGGACAGCCGTCCATAACTTGACGGCGGCGGAGATCAAGGCGGCGAAGGAAGCGGTTGACGCGAAGAAGAAACTTGCGGCTGCGGTCCAGGAGATCATCAATAAATACAATCCTCTGAAGGCGGCGATGACGGCCGTGTTCAACGAGCAGAAGGTGCTGACGGCAGCGTTTAAGGCCGGGGCTATCAGTGAGGCAACATACAGGATCGGCATGGATGCCAGCACGAAATCACTCAGGGCGTTCGGCGAGACGATCATCGACACGGCCATTCCGGCCTATAACAAAATGGAGGCGGTTGCCAAGAAGGCGATTGCCAACATGGCGGCTGGGCCGCCGAAATTAACGAAGTCGTGGACTACGAATGTCGCCAAATGGGTTGCGGCAAATCAGCAAGCCTTCGAAAAAATTCTAGGTATTGCCTCGACCGTCACTGCCGCGATTGACGCTATCATGACGCAGAGCACGACAAACCGAATGCTTTTGCTGGACCAGGAATATCAACATCGGCTCGAACTGATTAATAACAGCAAGATGAACGAGAAGGAAAAGGAGAAGGCTATCACGGCCCTGGAAGCCGAGTATCAGATGAAGCGCCGGGCGGAAGAGGTGAAGGCGGCACGGGCGCGGAAGGCCATCGCCATCTTGACGGCCATTATCAACACGGCTGAGGGCGTCACGAAGGCTTGGGCGCAGGGCGGCGCTATCTTCGGGCCGATCCTTGCGGCCATAGTTGCGGCGGCCGGGGCTTTCCAGATCGCCCTCATCAAGAGCCAACCGATCGGAGCGGCGAAGGGGGCCATCTTCAAACAGAGAGCGCTCCTGATGTCGCAGGCAAGCGGTCAGGAATACGAGGTGGCCGAGGGCGGGGAGGCTGAGATTGTCAGTTCTCCGCGCCAGCTCCGGGAAGCCATCATGGGGCCGGGCGGCACGGCCAGTGGACCCGGCTTTCTTGAGATCCACCTCTATATCGACGGGAAAGAGATGAAGGACTTTATCGTCAAGACCATCCGCCAGCGGGGCAGGTCGGAACTCATGCTGATTCATCCACGGGCGGTGAGGGCATACTGACATGGCAATTTGTAAATTCCTATACGAAAACTTGTGGAAGGGCATCGAGGGAGTGGACTTCGAAACAACCGTATCCTCGGAAGGAACGAATTTTCCGGTGACAAATACACAGCGCCGGATCCCCGGCCGGAGGTGGAGGACAACCGGCTGCGTAGAGGACCAGTCCATTGTCCGTAATTTCTATTCAGAGATCACCGTCGAGGCATTCTGCATTCGTGGTAATAATTTCTCTGCCGATGCTGTGATCACGATACAGGGGAACAATGAGGATACCTGGGACGAGCCGGGGTTCGAGGCAATCCTGAGCCCTAACAATGAACGGCTGATGGCCGCATATTTCGACCCCCCGGTGACTTATCAGTATTGGAGGCTCCTGATTTCGGACCCCACGAACGCGGACGGCTTCATTGAGGTCGGGCCGATTTTTCTCGGTCCGGCATTCACCCCGGAAGTGAATTATAGAAACGGCGGCGCATTCACCCCGGAGGATTTGAGCGTCATCACGATAAGCGCGGGCGGACAGCGAACGGTCGTCGTCCAGGACCAGCCGGGGGCGTGGCAGTATTCGTTCAGGACATCGGAGAAAGCGGCGTTCGAGTTAATTCGCCAGGCCGTCGGCAGGTCGCTCCCATTCTGGTTCTGCGAGGATCCGGAAGCGGACGACCCGAACGAGGCGACGCAATATGTGGTTGCCACGGCCTGGAAGTGGGACCACATTCACTTGAATGTCTGGACCTTGGCCCTGACTTTGGCCGAAGAGATGTAGCATGAATTTCGCCGATCTGATCGAGCTCCCCGATTCCCGCCGATTGGTCGTCTGCGAGCACTATCCGGCGATGGAGGTCGAGGGCTTGGAGTGGACGGCGACCGAGGGCGGCTCCCATTACGCCGAGATGACGGACGGGGAAATCATCGAGGTTTTGGAGGCCGGGGCCGAGTATGCGGAGGTTTTTTCGGCGGCGGATTGTGACGCGACGGCCTCGACCTTCTTCATGGACCTGGAGAATAAACGGCTTTATTTGCACACTTCGACCGGAGTTATCCCTTCGCATCAAACCGGGGGGGTTTATGACTTTTGCATTCTGGCCTATTTCATCATCGGGTTCAGCGACCGCATGGACTCGAGCGGCAAGGACCCGGTGTTCGAGCCGGAGATTGAGAAGCTACTCGACGGCGGCCTGGAAGACTGGACGGACGCGACGGCGCTTGCGCATTGGACGAAGAGCGAATCGTCCGGCTCATCCATAAGCCGGGAGGAGACGGAAGTCCATAGCGGAGCGTATGCTGCGAAGTTCACGGTCGATGCGGGGGACCTCTGGTTCGAACGCATGGAGTATGCGACGGATGCTGAGGCTCAGGCGGCCTATGTCAACGAGGGGGACACGATAGGCGGAGTGATAACGCATGTCGGCGGTTATCGAATCCATACGTTTTATGAAAGCGGGACCTTCCAGGTTCTGTCCGGCTCCGTCGATGTCGAGGTGCTGGTGGTTGCTGGTGGGGGTGGTGGCGGAGGCGATGGCCCGGGCGAGGGCGCGACCTGCGCCGGAGGCGGTGGCGGAGGCGGACTTCTATATGACGACGCTTATTCGGCCACGGGAAGCATCCCCGTAACGGTGGGCGAGGGTGGCGAAGGCGGCGCAGAAGGGGACCGGTATGGCTGGGGAGATGACGGGGAAGATTCCGTATTCGGCACGATGACGGCTATCGGCGGCGGAGCTGGAGGCGGCTACATAAAGCCCGGTAAGCCCGGCGGGTCGGGCGGAGGCGG
>Ga0315292_10000036_pt1 | contig 44892 bp, 46 predicted proteins | sample YL17G13_0_MG_FD_204029 | JGI IMG/M metagenome (GOLD analysis project Ga0315292, IMG submission 204029) | Sediment microbial communities from Yellowstone Lake, YNP, Wyoming, USA - YL17G13_0 | ecosystem: Environmental > Aquatic > Freshwater > Lake > Sediment | place: USA: Wyoming | collected... | reverse complement strand
TATTATCGACAAAACGCTGGGTGATGGCCTGCTTTGCTATTTTGGCTATAGGTTTGATGGCGACACCAGTGTCGCCGACCATGCCGAACTGGCTCTGCGCTGTGCCATAAAAATCCAGGAGGATAACTTGGCGCGCAATATCGAGGCTGCCCGCAGCGGTGAGGCCATCCATCCGCTGCGCATTGGCATCAATACCGCGTCCTGTTATCTCGGCGATTTGGGGTCGGGAAGTCGCATTGACTTCACCGTCGTTGGCAACGGTGTTAACTTCGCCAAGCGCTTGGAAGGTGCTTGCGAAATGCATTCCATATTGATGGGGGCAACCACTAGCGATTTGGTGCGAGGGATCGGTTTGCCGCCCGCTGGCTTTAATAAGCGCCTCATCCGCATCAAGCATCATAGTGAATTAGTCGAAGCCTTTGAATACGATCCATTCTTTGCCAGGCCGCAAATGCGCATGGAGGCTCTGGAAGGCTTTAAGAAGTATGCCAAGATCGACCGCTTGGATCAGCGCTGGCCGGTCAAAGATGCGACGAAGGTGCAGTTAAACACCAGATTTGGACCCGGCATTTTGGTCAATTTCGCCCACGGCAGCTTAGGTGTCAAATTCAAGCAGCTACTGACTCCCGGTAGCTCCTTGCATGTCGAGCTGGACGCTCAAGAGGGTAAGCTTAGAACTCTGCTTGCCTCGCGTGGCTTGCATCCATTGGTTGGCGAGGTCCTCTGGGGGTATTCCGAGGGTGCAGAGTTTGTTCATGGACTGCAATTGACACAGATCAACGAAGATCAGGGGGAGTATTTGGTGCAGAAGCTGTGTGAGTTCGCCTTCACCACTGAGGACGAAAACGATCGGGAAGCGAACAAAACCGAAGTTGCTTCATAAGTCAGGAGTCTGTTTTATGATCTTTTCATTAAATCTGCGGTTGAAACTAAGTCGTGCTGGTGTGGTCGGTGCTTTGCTGCTGGTATGTGCCTGCGTCAGCCCTGCCGAGGAGGACGATGGCGATGAACTAAAAGACGAGGCATTGAAGCTGGACGTTCCCTGGGAGGACCTTACCAGTCAGCTTGGAACGGGCCTTCGCCAGCAAGTCGTCACGGTCACAGCGCCGCAAGGCGCTCCTGCAGTGGTTGAAGCTCACGTCCTATCCCAGGCCGTGCCATCGGCGAGCAAAATGCACCTAGAGCGCAGCGCACCATTCGCGGGCGGTGAACTGGGATGGGTCGGATCTGCCAAAGCCTTTGTCGCCCCACTAAAGGTGGTGCCCGATGATCACCACCTCTATTGGGTCATGGTTCGGGTCCTGTCTGAGAAGTACAGCTGCTTTATGACAGCTAAACACACCAGCCGTGCGCGCCTACTCGTGCACTGCGCCGATGGCCGCAAGGTATTGCTCAGACGTGAACGCGGTCCCGACTTTGTCCAATTTCATGCCCGTCAATATGACCAAGAGGGTTATGAAATCCTGGTGAAGAAGCATCGCAAGGTGCGAGTGGCCGGTGCGGCCGGCCTTGGTCACGTACTCGCAATGGGAATCTAAAGCAGCCAGGCGTTTTGCAGGCTATCACGGTTGAGAGCTCCTTCATCGCATGGGCCTAGGCGAAGCGGCTAGGCCTTCTTTAGATAAGCCGCGACCAGGACGATGCGGGTGCCGTTCACGCGGCCCTCGATGTATTTCGGGTCATCCGTTAGATTGATGCCTTTGACGACCGTCCCGCGCTTGGCGGTGAAGTTTGCGCCCTTCACCACGAGGTCTTTGATCAAGGTGACGGTGTCGCCTTCGAGCAGCTGCGTGCCATTGCTGTCGACCACGGTGAGCGTCTCGCCGTCGCCTTGGGTGCTGTGATCACCAGCATCAGCCCAGACTAGAGCATCGTCGTCGAGATAGATTTGACCCAGTAAATCCTGCGCCCAAGGCTGGTCTTTGAGCCCTTTGAGCATGCGGTAGGCGAGAACTTTGACCGGAGTATGCTCACTCCAGATGCTGTCTTTGAGTGCGCGCCAATGATTTGGGCTTACAGTTGACGGTTGCTCGGTGGCGCCCAGGCAGGTTGCGCACAGCAGCACGCTGGCACCTAAACCTTGGATGTTTGCACCCGGCAGCACATAGGTCGACAGCGACGCCGTCGCGGTGCACAGTTCGCATTGGCCGTTGGCCCTGTCCATGAGTTCTGTATCCACCGTCATAATGCTTCGCCTTGCCGTGATCTCGGTTTAAAGAAGGCGGCATCATCGCAGAAGTTGACCGGTAAAAGCTAGAGGCGACCGCAGCGACATGGAGGGGCCTGGCTTTGCTGCAAAAAACCCTGCCCTCCAGCCTTCCTGCCCTCCCTGTTGTGCGGAATAAAGCCGGCGGCCCAAAAACTGGGAGAGCGGGAAGGCTGGAGGGCAGGATTATACGGCAAAGCCGAGGGTTCGATATAACCTATTGATTCAATTGGGTGATCGTAGGAGTGGGCAGTTTTGTTGGGACGCTGCGCCGGTGGGCTGCTAAAAGCTAGCGCTGCACCAACTCCGTGAGGCCGACGATGATCCTTCCTGGACTGCAAACCCCTTGCCCCTGCCGTAGCCAAAAGACTTTTGGCGAATGCTGCTCGCCCTATTTGCGGGAGCAGGCTGTGGCGGCAGACCCGGTGACGCTGATGCGCAGTCGCTACACCGCTTTTTGCTTGGGTGACCTCAGTTATTTAAAGGCGACGTGGAACCCGGAAACCTATCCGGAAGACCTGTCCGCCGATGAACCAGCCGATTGGATCAGTCTAGAGATCCTCGACGTGGATGTGGAAGGCAGTGAGGCCGAGGTCGAGTTTCGGGCCCAACTGATCTTCGACAACAAGCTAGAAACCCTACATGAGGTCAGTCAGTTTGACTTGGTGGACGGGCGTTGGTTGTACCATTCTGGCGAGTTTCAAAATGAGTCGGCTAAACCCGTGAGCATCTCGGCTAGTGCGCCATGCCCGTGTGGCAGTGGCAAAGTCTTTAAACACTGCCACTTTAAGCGCGGCTAACAAGCTGCTTGGGGATGTCGCCCTTGAAGGTCGTCCATGCAGCAAAAATGAACCACTTCTCGCAAAATGACACCACCCGCAGGGCGGTTCATTGCCCGGAGCAGGACAGTGAGTAGGCCTGGTCGTAAGACGTAATATTCCGATAAGACTAATAAAAATAGATATTATGGTGTTCCTGCGGAAACTGGCACAGCCTTTGCTTATGAGTAGACAGACGCAGGGCGATGTCCTCAAACGGTTCCTCATAAGATCTTCCGTAAGCTTCCCGGTGTTCTGGGAAGCACCTCAAAGAGCCTCTCTACACCACCATCACATCGCCACTAGAGACTTCCGGGGGACAGACCCCCGGAGTTCGCTCTTCACCTTCCACCTTCAGACTCAGTGTCGGCGACCGAGCCTGCGATAGATCTCGCTCACGGCTTCCAGGTATGCCGCACGCATATCACTAACAGACATCAGAGTCGGTTGGCTGTGAAACAGGACAAAGCGGCCATCGACCAGAACGTGCCGGACGTTGCGGCTAGCATGGCTGAACAAGACGTTGACCTCGGGCCGTTCATCAGGCTCGGTGGTTAGGTCGTTTGCCAGGAGCACCAGGTCCGCCGCTTTGCCTTCCTCTAGGGAACCAAGGTCGTCGCCCAAACCCAGTCCGACGGCACCGTTCAGAGTGCCCATGCGCAGGATCTCGGCTGGGCCGCGCTGGGTCAGGGGGACCCCGCGGTCGGCCGCTAGTAGGGCGGTGAGTCGCATCTCGGCCAGTAAGTCGGCGCTGTCGTTGCTGGCAGCGCAGTCGGTCCCAAGGGCCACAGGTATACCATGCTTGAGGAAGCCGTCGATCGGTGACAAGCGTTCATAGACAATCTGCGAGGCTGGGCAGTGACCGGCGGTGACCCCGGAGCGGGCGAGGATATAGAGGTCGTCGCGATCCACCGTCACCAGATGCACGGCTAGGGTCTTGCTCGTCAAGGCGCCGCAGCGCTCAGCATAGGCCACCGGTGTGCAGCCTTCGCGCTTGAGCACCCGTTGGCGCTCGCCGCTGCTCTGCGATAAGTGTAGGTGCAGCGGTAGGTGATGGCTTTGTGCAAAGGTCGCTAGTTCCCGCAGCAGCGACGGCGAGACGGTATCGGCAGCATGCGGGGCGATACTCGGAGTGAGCCTCGACGAGAACGGCCAGCGCTCGATGGTGCGCTGCCACTCCTCCCAGCCCTTGCGGCCGGGAAAAGCCCCGCCAAGATCGGCCACCGTCTCACCGACGACACCGCGCAGGCCGAGGCGATCAATCGCCTTGGCGACGCCGGCGACATGGTAGTAGTGGTCGCCAAAGGTGGTGCTGCCGGACAGCAGGCCGCCGTACAGGTAGGAGTAGGCGAGGGGTTCCAGCAACTCGGGAGTCAGGGACTTCTCAGCGGGAAAAAAGAAGGTCTCGATCATCTCGTCTTGGCCGTGGCCGAGGCCGCGAAAAAAGCCCATCGCCGCGTGCGTGTGCGCATTGACCAGACCCGGGATGGCGGTATAGCCGTGGGCATCAAAGGCGTTTAAGTCTTGGTGGCGGGCGCGGACTTCTGCGCTCGGTCCGATGGCGCTAAGTCGCCCCGACTTGATTGCGACGGCGGCGTTGCGTTGGACCGGGCCGACACCAGGGACGATGGTGAGGCCGCATAGCAGCAGGTCACCTTGGGGAACTTTTTTCGTGGCGTCGAGCCGCGGCAGCTTTGCGGTCATGGTTTATTTCGCACGTCGTTGATCAGCCATTGATAGGTAAAATCGAAGGAGCTGCTGAGTTTCAAGGCAAACTTGCTGCGGCTATTGAAGTGCTCGTGGAGAAAGGCGCGTTTCCATACGGCATCCTCGGCGCCGTCTTGGATGAACTGTGCGAGATAATCGCCAGCACCAGCTGTCCCCTGCTTTTTGCCGTAATCATCGAAGTCGTCATAGTACCAAAACACGATGGAGTTAGCGCGGAGCTGGTCGTCGCTATTTTTGTGAAATTGCTGCGCGTCGCTTAGGTACTCCTGCATGGCTTTTTGCAAGGTGGCGTCGATGGTGGCGGCGCGGTAGGCGTTTGGCCGTAGCCTTGGACAGCTATAGGCCGCGCAGTTGACGGCGGCATGCAGCCTTGGATCGAGTTGACTGACCCGGAGCAGGGTTTGCTTTGAACTGGCACCCGCTCCCCGTAGAAGATGGTGCTCGATGTCGTCAAGGGTGACGTGGTCGGCGCCGATTTGCAGCGTTAAGTCGCCGTTCCAGAGGTTGCCAGCGCCGCTTTTTAGGCTGTCGATTTTGAAGCCAGCGAACTGCGGACTGGTGGCCGCGATGTGTTGGGCCGCGGCGTAGCGCAGCACGTTGTAGATCATTCCGGCATTATAGAGATTGATGTAGGCGGCCTTCTTGACGTCATCGCTGGCGTCTTTAAACGACATCTTCTTGTAGGTCTCGGTAAACTCCTTGAGCTGGGGCAGATCGGCGGCAAAGCCCACATAATCGACGCCGCCGCTTGGCCGCACGTGCTTGGCAAGCAAGGCGTCCCAGGCGTCGGTGGCTTTGTCGAGTCCGGTGACGGGAAGCTCCGAAGGCGCAGCAGCTACTTCAGAAACCGTAAGGCCAAGTCCAAGATATAGACTCAAAAGGAGCGGTCCTATCCAACCTCCTATCCAGCGTAAACAGCCAGGACCCTTCATGAACTTCCTCAACTTCGAGACAAATGCGGGAGCGCTTTTAGTTTCTTTATAGAATGGCATGAAAGCATCAGGGAAGTCTACGACTTGAGGCGGCGGTGCTTTTCGACTAGGCTGAGCTCCACCCCCCCCCTAGATGACTGCGGAGGCTCTTGCCTGTGTCGACCAATCTTCCTGATTTTACTGCGTTCGCCAGTGCCGCAGCGGCGGCCGAGTTGGTGGCCTTGTGCGTGCCTTTGGCCTTTGACCACGAAACGGCGGTGACTCTGGCTGATCGGTTTATTCACGAGGAGCATATGTTTCTCCTCGAGTCGGCGGCCTCTGGAGGTCCCAATGCCAGGCACTCGTTTTTAGGGTTTGATCCGCTTTGGAGCTGGCGAGTCGACGATGCGCGCTCCGGTGAGGCTGTGTTGGTCACCGGGGCCCGCCGTGAGCACCTGACTATGCCGGCGGGTAATCCCTTGGCCGGTCTGCGCGAGCTGATGCAGCAGCGGCGTTTAGTCTCGGTCTATCCGCCAGGTACGCGCCTGGGTGGACCGGACACGGCGGCAATGGTCGGCGCTAGCGGCTTTCTCGGCTTTGATGTCGGTAGTGCTTTGGAGCCAAGTGCCGGGACCGCGCCGCCAAAGACCCTCGGCCTGCCGGATGCATTTTTCTTTTTTCCGCGCAATTTTTTGGTTCTGGATCACCTGTCACGGCGCCTCTTTGTCAGTCGCAATGTGCTCATAGACGTCCAGGGTGAGACCGAGCTGCGTCAAGTCTACGACGCAGAGATCAAGCAGCTGAGCGCGATGTTGCGCCGTTTGACCTCGGTGCATGGACCGGCCCCCCTGGCGCTAACCGAGCGGCCCGTTGACTTTGATGCTTGTAGCGCCTCAATGACCAAACCGGAATTTATGGAGCGCGGCCAACGTTGTCTGGAAGCGGTCAAGGCCGGCGATATCTTCCAGATCCAGATCGGTAACCGCCTCAGCTTGCCGACGGATGCGCGTCCCTTTGATATCTTCCGCCATCTGCGCATGATCAATCCATCACCCTATATGTTCTTTTATAAGCTAGGCGAACACCATGTCCTTGGTGCCTCGCCGGAGATGATGGTCGGCGTTCAGGGACAGCGCCTGACGCACCGGCCCATCGCCGGCACGCGCCGCCGGACTTGGGACAGTGTGAAGGATGCGCAGATGCGCCAGGAGCTGGTGGAATCAGAGAAGGAACGCGCCGAACACGTGATGCTGGTGGATTTGGCGCGTAACGACATCGGCCGCCTGGCTCTGCCAGGGACGGTTCAGGTCGAGGAATTGATGACGGTCGAGGAATACAGCCACGTCTTTCACATGGTCAGCCAGGTGACCGGGAGTTTGCCGGCTGGTAAGGATGCCTACGATGCGATGCAAGTCAGCTTTCCCAACGGCACCGTCAGCGGTGCGCCGAAGATCAAGGCGATGCAGCTCATCAACCAGCTAGAGAAGATCAGCCGCGAGTTTTACGCCGGTAGTTTGGGCATCTTCGATGTCCGCGGTAATTTAAAATCGACCTTGTTGATTCGCACCATCCACGTCGCCCATGGCGTGGCTTCCACTCAAGCATCAGCGGGATTTGTCTATGACTCGGTCCCAGAACAAGAGTGGCTTGAGACCAGGAACAAGATGACCGCTTGTTTACTGGCGATGCAGAACACGCATTAGCCTTTTGGCTTTAAGGTCATGCACCGGGGCGAGTTCGCGGATCATTAACTTCTTAAACTGGGGACCGAAGCAGGGGGAGAAGGCACCTGGGAGTTAAGATACTGCACCGCTAGTGCCCGAGTATCTTCTCCCAGGTGCCGCCGGTGGGAGGTCATTTGTCCAGTTTAACCGCTGCGGCACTCGTCGCTTCAGTGGTGGCGCCGGCGATGTTATCGACGTCGTGATCTTCGATCGCGCAACCTTCGGCGACGAAGTCGACGTTTTTGCTGGTTCCATCCTTGTAGGTGATCACGACGTTCTCGGCGTCGCCTGAGAAATCGATGGTGAACGATGCTGATGCGGTGGTCGCATCCTTGGCAAAGATGCTGCCAGCGATGCTGCCAGATGTCGCATAGCAGCCATCGTCTGGCAGGTATTTGACATTGCTAAACGTCGTCTCGACACGACCGCCGTCTTTGTTGGTGGCGATTTTTTTGCCCGACACGATGGTACGACTGACGAGTTTATCGCTTTTTGCAACGCGCTCGACCTTGACGATCAAAGGTGCCTCTGTGGCCGTAGCGACGGACGTCGTGAAGGTGGTGTCGACACCCTTTTTATTGCTCGCGGTGACCGTATGTTCGGATTTATCAGCGATGCTTCTGGTCAGGATCAAGTTATCACCGCTCGCTTCGACTTTGGTCCAGGTGATATTACGGGTGCCCGTCGTCTTAACGCTGCGGGAACGCTTGAAATCGACCCCGCGTCGGCTATTTTTGTAGGAAGACGCCCGCGAGTGCTCGTTGGTGAAGTCGACCTTTAAATTAACCCCTTGGAGATCAGCACGCGCAAGAGCGACGTGTTTGCCCGTGCTATCGCAGGCGACGCTGCCGCCGTCTTTGCTCCAGGTGCGGGTTTCTTCGCTTAGGTTCTTGAACGAGGACTCGCCACTGCGCTGTAGTTTGCTCATCGTCATATCGTGCTCTGCGCTGCGCTTAAAGGTGACGATGGCCGATTTGCCGTCGTCGGATTGTTTGCAGGTGCGAAAGTTCGAGGCCTTCGCCGTTTTGCTTGAATCCAATAGGTCTAGGCCAAGGCCTTGGGCTGCAGTGTTGTCATCACCCTGGACGGTGGCGGCGATGGCATCATCGACCGTGCCGCTGACGTGTTCCCCTGCTAGCTGTTCGTCGTCCAGCAGGGCTGCTGTTTGGGATTGTGTTGCGTCAGAAGCGGTCGCGGTGTTTTTTGTGGATTCGCTTCTGCCACAAGCCAAGAGGTTTAGGATCAGGACGTAGGGTAACAGTTTGAGTGGTTGTTTCACGGTGGTTCTCCAGAAAAAGGGTTTGGTTAGAGGTTTCACTAAAAAGGTCCGTTCCGTTCGGTGTCAGTGGCGAGCGCTGCCGCCGTTGACAAAAAGCTTATCGGCATATTCATTTCTGCACTTTAGGGCAATCGTATAAACATGGGAAAGTATGAGATAAAATATCAATCGAGGAAAATACTGTCATAGATATCTGCACCCCCTATAGAGGTGTACGTATTTGATAACAAAGCAAAAAGGCATTTGGTGCAGAGTTGGCCGATCGCAGCGTTATTGTAAGTCCCTAGGATGGCAAAGTTCTCAAGTTTTTACTGGATGCTACCGATAGGTAGGTATCGGTGCAGATTTGCACCTGTGAAACGAACCTCCCATTCGGGCAGAGGCCCTTCCTCAGGACCACTATGGCGGACTCAAACGACAGCATCAAAAAGGTCGTGCGCGCAGTCGCGGTCACCGATTACCTCGGTCACCGTGATTACCTCGGCGAGGTCTACCGCCGTATTAAGGCGGCACTGCCGGCATATTCTTACCTCAAATTTGCCGAGGACCTCGGCTTTTCCGCTACCAATGTGCTGCGCTTGATCATCGTTGGCGATCGCACCCTGACGACTAAAGCGGCGAGTCGGATTGCCAAGGGACTCCACCTACACGGAGCTGACCTTCGCTACTGGACGGCATTGGTGAAGTACGGAGAGGCCAGGCGTCCGGCTGAGCGCGAGCGCCTCTTTCAATTGCTCGTCAGCCTCAAGACGAAGGCCAAGCCGGAGGCACTGACGCCGACGCAAGCCGCTTACTTTAGCGATTGGTATCATCCGGTCATCCGGGAGATGGTTGGGCTGCCTGATTTTGTCGGCGACCCATTGTGGATCCAGAACCGCCTCGCCTTTCCCCTTCGGCTTGATGAAATCCGCCGTAGTTTAGACCTGCTTGAACGGCTGGGGGTCATCACCCGCGCCGCCGAGACGGGTTATTATGTTAACAGCGCTGTTGTCGCCACCAGCCCTGAGACAGACAGCATGGCGCTGGTGCGCTATCATCAAAAAATGATCGAAATCGGTGGTGAATCCATCACCCGGATCGATGCGGACAGGCGTCAAATTCAAGCGGTGACCGTCAATCTACCACCGGCTGCCGCCAATACCCTAAGGGCGAAGATTCAGGCCTTGACCCAAGAAGCATTAGCCCTTGAGGCCGATGCGGCGACTCAGCCGAGCGATCAGGCCGAGGTCTTTCAGATGAATATCCAACTCTTTCCGTTTACCTCCAAGCGAGGACGCAACCCATGAAAGCATTTATAGGAACTCTCACACTTGGCTTTGTCCTGTCCTTTGGTGCCGCCAGCTGCGGCACGGTCGCCGGCAATCCCATCAAACCCGGTACAGGCAGCACCGGTGACGCTCCGAAAGCGGTCGTCTATACCTTGCCCAGCGTTGGCTTTGACTTGTCCGACGAATCATTGCAGTTAGCTGACCCTGGTCTACAGCTGCTTCCTTTCGCTAGTGAAGGCGCCGACAAGACCTTGTTCAACGCCTTGGGACGCCGCTTCAATGGTCTTGTTCGCGAAGTCGATGCCACCGCAAAGCGGATCAACGCACTCCTTGCTCAGCAAGCCAAGCTCGCCGCTGACGGTAAGACACTTCACGTCAAACATGGTGGCAAGGCTGGCAAGATTGCCGCTCATGTCGGTCCGAGCGACACACCGGGTTTTGACCATAGTGCGGTGCTTTGTGCAGACGGCAAGCCGCTGCAGCTGATGCGTTGGTCGGACCTTGGTGGATCCATTGAATTATGGCGAGATTTTTCCATCGATCAGGGTGATGATGAGGCCCATTACGGCGTCGTGTCGCGCCTGCGCGTGAATAAAACCGCAGCGGGCGCCTTAGCTCTTGATGTCACTTCGAGCGGTAGCTGGAGCGATAGTGCCGATGAAGATGCCGAAAATGGTGCTGGACTTGCTGAACGCGTGCGGGCGGAGCGAGATAGCAGCACCGGCATCGTCACTCTGCGCAGCACGACGCAGCACTACAGTGGCGCGACTCCGACAGCGTTCAGCGCCGACACCTACGTCTCTAGTCGCTTGAGCCCCCGCAGCGACGGTGCCAAGGGCTATGATGTCGCATTTGTGGGCTACAGCAAATCCAGCAAACGCAGCAAATGCCAGAGTGGCTTTAGCGACAGCGCGTCCGACCTTTGGCAGCCCATTCAGGACAAACCACGGTTCTGCCTTGGACGCGCTCCCTCTGGAGCAAAGCTTAAGACCTTCGACGAGTTCGCCGCCTTGGTTGCTAGTTTCGAGTCCGTAGGAATCATCAAACAAGCTGAGCTTGAGAGGATTTCCATGCCGACCGGCTTAAGCTGTGACGAATAAGGTATACTTACGTTGCTGCGGTTTAGACTGGGACGTTGATCATAGGGGAAAAAAAGGTGTCAGCTTGACCACTCGGCGTGATGGTGTTGGTTTTGTTCGTGTCATGGGCGTATTTTGCTGCGTTGGTCTGCTTATGCCTGGTTGCAAGACTGCGAGCAGCGGGCCGCTCAGTCAGGTCGCTAGCGCCGAGGATGCTGCGCAGATCGCCCGAGGTTATGACACCCTGGTCAATGCAAACTACGTCGGCTGCGGGGTTCCGCTTGACGTCATGAAGCGCGCTGTACAAGCGACGACGATTATTCCCCCAGCCATCGCCGGCACCTTTTTCCCGCTCGCGGCCGAAAAGGTCTTTAAGCCCAGCATCATTCCCGGACGAAATCAGGACAATGCCGGGATCGTCCCGTCTTTCAATGTGTTTGTCACGTCGCGTGGCGTCAAAGCCGTCAATTTCAGTTGCTTGTCCTGCCACGGTGAGGCGATCGACGGCCGCTATATCATTGGCTTGGGCAATCGCTCGCGGGATTTTACCCAGGACGTCCGAGCTTTTACCAACCTCTTGCCGGCGATGGTCCAGACCGACAAGGAGCGCCAGGAGCTGGCGGTGTTTCAAAAGTCGATGAATGCCATTGCGCCTTATATGCAAACCAAGACGGTCGGAGTCAACCCGGCGATCAATCTGACCTATGCGCTGTTCGCCTTTCGCAGCCCGGACGATTTAAAGTGGCAAGATAGCCAGATCATGGATCCCCCGAATCGTGAGTTTCCACCGGTCCGCGTTCCTGCCTGGTGGTTGCTGCGCGATAAAAAGGTGATGTTTTACAGCGCCGAATTTTCCAAGCACCACAACCGCATCATGACCCTAGCCGCCGGTCTGTGCATGGACGACGGGGAATCGATCAAAGCCCTGGATGCACCCTTTCGCGATGTCGAAGCCTATATCAGAGCCCTGCCTAGTCCCAAGTTCCCCTTTCCGACCAATCCAGATCTAGTGCACGCGGGTCAAGCGGTTTATGGCAGAGCCTGCGCCGGCTGTCACGGTGCGGCTAAACCAGATGGTACGATCGATTATGTGAAGACCATCATCCCGATTAGCGACATCGGCACCGATCGCTGGTTGATGCTGCAGCAGACGGGTGCCGTGCATCAGCGCTTTCGTGCTTGGGGCGAAAAGGCCTTTTTGAAGATGTACCACGAAGGCATGAGCGTTGATCTGCATCAGGGCTATATTGCGCCACCGCTTGCGGGTGTTTGGGCGACGGCGCCGTATTTTCACAATGGTTCCGTCCCTAGTCTTGAGGCGGTGCTCAATTCCAAGATACGGCCGAAGTATTGGCGCAAGCTGGGGGTTGTCGAAGGCACCGACTACGACACCCAACACGCCGCAGTGAAATTCAGCGAAGAGTCGCATGGCCAAGCCCAAACGCTGCCCCTGTTAAAGCGCTACGTCTATGATACGACGCTTGATGGCTACGGTAACCAAGGCCATACCTATGGTGATCAGCTTTCCGACCAGGATCGCCAGGCGGTCATGGAATTCGTTAAGACCCTCTAAACCAAGGTCAGCTTAGGAGTCACTCATTGAGTAACTCTTGCCGGACAACGGAACGCACCGCCAAACTCTAACACGCCATGGTCGAACACCACGTGCTGGCGCAGCGTCTCTTTGCCAAACATGTCCAGATCGTAGGCATCGACGGCAAAGCGGGCATTATAGCTTTCGTGCACGCCGCCTCGCACCCACCCCTCTAAACTTGGGCTGGCGATCGGGACATAGGTCTTTGGATCCGTGCTGCCTTGGACCTTGATCCGGCGCTGCGGATTCCACAGAGTCATCTGCATCGTCCCAGCACAGGGGTCCATGACCCGCTGGACGGTTAGGTCTTTGATCCCAGGTAGGAATAGCCAGTTTAGGCCGGTGGTGGCAAAGGCCACCGTCCAAATCTCTGGATGCACCACATCGACCGGTGCAGGCCCTCCGGCTAAACTCAAGCGGCTTTTGCCGCCGTCCTGTAGGGCGTGGATCCACATCCAAGCCGTCGGAAAACTCGACCCGTAGTTTTTTTCCAGGTGCGCAACACCTTGGCCCCTGGCCGACGCACCCGCGCTTTGGACGGAGTAATCCGCTTTGCTGGCGATGCTATAAATAAACCAATGACTCCATATGAACGGCAGATGCGCCGCGGCTCCTTCCGGCCCGACCCAAGGAAGCGCCGGGTTAATCGGTGCTGATGGGCCGAAGGTCGCGTGAAAGGCGACTCCACCGGGAAAGGTGAGGTCCGCGTGGTCCTGCGTCATGGCGCCAATGCCAGCTGCCTCCCACTTAAAATCCGCCGCGGTGCCATCGCTCGGATCCTTGACGATGGGTCCACCCGCAACGGTCAGCGTTGTGGTTGCGGGAAAGGCCTCGTAGGTTGCCGTAGCACCGGTCTTCTGGTCATGCGTCACGAGCGCCGCGTAGCCTTCGCGAGGGCTGTCTGCGAAGTCCGCGCCTTGGCGCACGAAGGAGCCGACCACCACGGCATAATCGCGCTGCTGCGTCTCGTCGATGACGTGCGTGTACCAACCCTCAAACCATGGGCCCTTGGCTTTGAAGTGGGGGTCCATGGGCGACATCAGCTGGCTTTGATCCCCCGTGCGGCAAGAGGCGAAGGCTAGCGCCAAGGCGGTGCATGGGATCATCAGCATCCATGTTCGAGGCGTCATCGGCGGCAGGCAATGAGGTGACAAAGGGGTGCTCCTATGCGGGGGAGTAAAGGTTGATGTCACGTTGAGCAGTTACACCATCAAGTTGCCGAACCCGCCTCGCGGCATGATCCCGTACTTCAGTCGGTCTCGCCAAGTAAGTATGAAATATCAACCTCGACCGCTGCAAGCGGTTCCAATCTGCCTCGGTCTCCGGCTACGCAGTTGGCGACGTTGATATAGCCGGCTTCCGCCCAGCGGTGGACGGAAATTGTTTTGTCGTTTGATTCAATGATCCAGTAGTGCGGCACCCGCGCCTGGTGGAGTACCGCCTTCTTGTGGACGAGGTCGTTGTTGCGGTTAGAGGGCGATAGGATCTCGCAAACCCAGTCTGGGACGATCGATACGTATTCTTCGTCCGGAAGGACGGGCATCCGCTCGCGCTTCCAACCCGCCAAGTCGTGACGGCAAGCGGTGCGAGCCGAGTATTTGACTCCGGCTTCAGTTAAAATCCACCAGCCACCTGGTCCCTCGCCTCCACCTTTACGATCAAAGGGGTCGAGGACTCCCCCTAACCTGTAAACTAGTCTAGCAGACTTGGCATCATTAGAAAAAGCGAAGTTTCCTAACTCTCTAAATTCCTAATATAGGAAATTCCTTAGACATTCTGTATAACAGCCTAATATATCTATCAAACATAGGGCCGAGAGCGATCTAGCATAGGCCTGGGGGCCCTGGCTTTGTCAAAGGTGCAGGTTGTGAGCTCACTGGTGCGGCGGCCGACGCAGGGCTTTATTTTTCGGCCAGCCGTCTTGTTCTTAGCATTGTGACATTCCCTGTTACCATGCCTCGACTGCCAGGCCTGGGAGGCGCATAAACTCACCAATGTTACGCGTTACGACGGTAAGATTATGTGCGAGTGCGACCGAGGCAATAAGAAGGTCGTTGGCACCAATTGGTGTGCCACTTTTGGCCAATAGTGCGCGGTTGATACCATAAAACTCGGCTGCCTTATCATCAAAAGGCAAGCTCTCGAAGTTAGCGAAAAATAGGCTCAAACGATGCATATTTTCGCTCACACGTTGGCTTCGTCTCGCGCCATAAATAAGCTCAGCTTTGACCACACTACACAGCACCAAATCAGCTGGCTTGGTCTCTTTAAATTTTTGCACGACGGCAGTGTCGTTGCGATGCAAATATGCGATGCAGATATTCGTATCGAGAAGCAGCCTCATGAATGACCCCAATCACGTTCCTGAGCCGGTAGATCTTCTATCTCGGGAAAGTCGCCGACCCAACTCCCAGCTAGTTCGAAGAAACCGGGCGGCCATTCACTCACGCTTACCTCCTTGCGGACGAGTTCGGCGACGAACGCAGAAACGCTTTGGCCACGTCGCACAGCCTCCTTGCGGATTTTGTCCTCGAGGTCGTCGGGCACGTAGACATTGAGCTGAGCCATCTTCGCGTCTCCTAAGGCTTAAATGTATAGCAAGTATACTTGATATACTTCTCGGCTTCAATTGGAGAAAACTTTAGTCCTCCGGTCTTTGTTTTTTCGGGGTGAGTACCCCTAGGCTTCCCTAAGCGCTTTGTGGTCCGCGACCCTGGCACCTATTGTCAGGGTCAGACCGAAGACGCTTAATAGCCTCTCCAGCGTTGCTTCTTTGATGTTCTCGTTGGTTCTTAATCGGTCGACTATCCTGCTTACATTTGAAGACTTGATCTCGCTTCGTTCCGCGAACTCGACATGACCGAATGTATCGATCATTTCGGCCAACGCTTCCTTGAAGGAAGCCTCGTGATTGTAAATAAGCGCTTGCATATAATCATAAGCAAATTTAGGGGTTCTCAACTTCTTGGCTACGTCGCTTTTATACGCCTCAGCTCTCTTTGTCATTTTTCACCTCTTCAGCCTCACGGCTCTTATAGTCGCTCCAATACGCACGGGACTTATCCAAATCAGCGGTCTGCCCGTCTTCGTCCCCGCCTGAACCGCAGTTGTTTCGGAAATCCGCCGACGAGCCGGTGCATCTCTAACGACAGCTGATAGGCACACTGGATGATTGGCACTTGCGAATAGTCGGTAGCCATCGGCTCGCTCATGGCGTGTATGGTGCGCAGTTCACTATTTTTGTAGCTACCGTATTTATTAGACAATCGCGACATTATGGCCAGCTTATGACCGCGCCAGATTTGGGTGCCATCGAGCGCTTGACCCAAGCCTCTTTGAACGACTGCAGATAGGCGGCATATGGACGCTGAGGCAGCGTCATGATGACGATCGCTACGTCAGGGTATTTTGCAAGGACGTGGCTGGCAGCCGAGCTAAAGAGCTTGTCCCGAGTGATGAGAACCCGGAAGCCGGCGGCATATGCCGCGGCAACCAGCTTGCCGTTCGTCAATTCCCGCCAACCTAGCGTCACAGCTGACTCGGCCTTAATTCCCATCTCGTAAAGAGCCTGTCGCAAACGCACGTCTACATTGACATCGAGAAGCCACATCAGGCAGCGATATCCGCTAGCTCAGATGCGACCTTTAGCACCTCTGGCAGGGCTTCGTGGGGAAACGCTCCGCCAAACGCCGCATCAATCTCTCCCATATCCATACCATTAGCTAGACACTCAAGAATCAACGCCACAGACAGGCGTGTACCCCGGATCGCCAGCTTGCCCCCTAACAACTCAGGGTCTTTGACGATCCAGCTATACGCCTTATATGTTTTGGGAGTCCAAGTGTCCGTCATAGAGCAACCTCACCTAAAAACTTGCCTTGCGACCAAGGTCTGGACGGCGCAACTTTAGCAAAGAAGTCTCGTTAAGTACATGAAATAACCTGGCGTTCGGTCTACTGCCACGAGGGATCGGAATCTAATTGGACTTACAAGTTGAGTGTCTAGCTGGAGAGCAGGCCGATTTCGCGTTGCCTTAATCCCATGGCCATCGCCATCCCCTTAGTCATCGCCGTTGGCTTGATCCTGAACGTCGCCTCGCCCCTCAATGCTGTTGGGAGCCAAAGGCCATTGCCTTGCCCTAGAACCAGCGCAGCAGGCCCAAGGCCAGCTCCATGGTCGTGTCCTTAAAACTGCTCGACGGGTTGCAGTCGACGGTCGGACAGCTGGCGGAATTTCGACCTCGCCACTGCTCGTAGATCGCCGCGTAGCTCAACTGCCACTCCGGTGTCAGTGACTGGTGGAATGTGCTGCCGACCGCCAGGGCCTGGCCGCTGGCCTTCTTTCCAGCCAGTCGGGGTATCAGGGTGAGGGCGGCATTCAGGTCGTGGGGGCCGAGGTGTCTTGTATAGCTGAGCAGTGCGAGGGGGCCGCCCAGTGCTAGGAGGCCGGGGTTTGGATCGCCGCGCCGCTGCTGCTGACACTAAGTGCTGCCGGGAGTCGCTTGTAGACACCGCCGAGGCCAAGCTCTAGTTGATGTTTGGTGCTGCCGAGCAGGTCCTTGGCCACGGCCAGCCTGACGTCACTTTCGTTAAACGTCTTGGTGCTCGACGAGTCAGCCTGGCTGGTATCTGTGCTCTGCTGGGCTAGGGCCACCCTAAAACTGCGCACGGCCACCTCTGAGCGCACAGACCATGATGATTCGGCACCGAAGAACAGACGGCCCGTGGCCCTGGCGCTGATGACTGGTGCGGTGGCATTGAAGCTGGCCGGAGCGACGTTGTCAGCCAACCGCTCTAGGCCCACCCCCAGATCGATTCCTAGGGCGGCATGCGGAGGGAGAAGCGTCGCGTTTGGCTTATGATCCACATCCTCTTCTTGGGAATCGTTCTGTTCCGAATCGTTATCTTGATCGTCCGCTAAGGCCTCGGTCTCCTCGGCCCTGTCTTTGCTGTCTAGTTTTTGTTGCTCAGGCCCCCCTATGGCAGGCCTGCTTGGGACGAATTCGGCGAGTATCCCGACCTTCAACTCCGCAGCCACCTCAGGGTCGACGCGAACGGCCGCAAACCTGCGCTTCACCCGCTTCACCAAGGCGCAGCTGCGGATTTTGCGGATGGGCAGTACGAAGCACACTTGGTCGCCGACGCTGAGCCCCTGTGTTGAACCGGCGTTGATGACGACGGCGTTTTTGTTGCTAATGTAAATAATGGACGCCGTTCCAGCGTCGGCCGCGCTTGATTGGAGCGAGGTGAAGGCTATGCTTGCGATAAACAGCGCCAACTTCATTGATCGGCACAAAAACGGTTGGGGTCTGCTAGGTCTTTGCAAGTGTCGCCCTCTTGCGGGGTTGTTTTAAACGGCACTCCTGCGCCGCGCTCGATATTCTGGGCTAATGATAGGTCGCGCATTGAACCGGGAAACACCGCACCGCGGAGCCTATCATTTGGCTCCACCTTAACCACGGCGTCATCAACTTCAACCATAAGCTTTATGTCTCGATCCGAATCAAACGGCCTACAACGCCGGCTGAGCCTTGCTTGCCGCATGGATCAGATAGGCGCCAAACCAGGCCCCAGCTTCCGGCGCCGGGGTCATCGCATCGCTACCGGCGCAGGTCGCGTCAAAGCGCGTCGCACCGCCGTCGCTAGTGCCATCGGACTCACCTGGCGGCTTGATCCATAGGTAGGCATCGATGGTGGCGATATCGGCACGCGGCGCCACGATGGGGCGAACGCCGAGGCCAGACGCCGCGATATTGCACCAGCTGCCCCAGGATTGACGGCTATCGATGACGCCGTTGCGACTGGTGTCGATGACGAAGTGCACCTGGTTGACGCCGGCTTTTTGCAGGTCTTGGGCGAGTAGCTGGACGTAGGTCAGCTCATCGCGCGCCGGATTTGAGGTGTCGTACCATGTCGGCGTTGCGCCTTCGGGCACCGACAGCGGACTGTAGTTGGCGACATTGGTGGCGAAGCCGCGGATCGCGCTCCTGCCGTCAGTCATCTGTAAAACCTTTTTGACTTCGGTGGCAAACCCGGTGCGGTTGCTCGGCCAGCCGAGCCAGCCGCTATGGGCGGCATCGAGGTACATGCTGACGTTAGGCAGGGCTGTAAGGGTTTGAATGGCGTAACTGACACCGCGCTCATAGGCACCCTGGGCGTCGTGGCATTTGGTGACGCCGATGTTGGTGACGATATTACCGAGGGAGTCTGGTTCGAGGATGATGGCGATCGTTAGGTCGGAGTGCTGCGCTAAGACTCCCTGGATGGAATCGATATAGCTTCGATAGAGGAATTCACCGTTGTTGCTTAGCTGTAACTCGCCGTTGGAGGCTTTGGCGGCACAGTCCCGGTCGGGTAGATTGTAGACGACGAGGGTGACGGCGATCTTGCCGCCGCTGCTGGCGGCTTGGTGGGCGGCGTTCAGGTAGGTCCGCAGCGGTGTGATTCTAGCCGTGCTGTCGATCCAGAATGCGGTGCTTACCTGCTGGAGCTTACCGAGGGCTGCCGCATTTGGTGCACTGGCGGCGGTTTGAGCGACGTTTTGGGCATAATCCGGGTTGACGAATAACTTGGTCGCGGCAAACGGATTGTCGACGCTAGGCAGGCCGCCTGGTGCGGTGATGGTGTCTGGGTTTGGTGTGATTGGCGGTTTGAGGGTGGTCGGCATAGCCGGCGAGCTACCTGGCGCGGCGCCTGCTGGAGGCGCCGCGCCAGCCTGGGGGCCGCCACCCGAGGGCTGTGGCCCAGCCACACCCGCATGCGGCGGCGGCGGCGTCACGTCGCCTGACTTGCTAACCGGGCCGCCTGTGCCGCGTTCGTTACGTGCGGTCGGCTTGCCGTGGGGCGCAAGCAACTGGCAGCCGCTAATGCTGTGTAGAACGAACAGGATCTGGCCCAATGCAGCGGTAAACCCGGATATATGCGGCAGCATCCTGCGGACTCCCAGCGCGGCGACGATGATGTTCATCAGCAGACTAACACGAGCGCAAGAAGTTACTCAACATGGCATGGCCGTGCTGCGTCAGCACGCTCTCAGGATGAAACTGCACGCCCTCAATGGCTAAGGTTTGATGCCTGAGCCCCATGATCATGCCACCCTCGAGTTCTGCCGTGACCTGTAAGCAAGCGGGGAGCGACTCCCGTTCCACCACCAACGAATGGTAGCGCGTCGCTGTGAGAGGGCTCGGCAGATCCTTAAAGACTCCGGCGCCCTGGTGCAGGATCTTTCCGACCTTACCGTGCACTGGCAGCGCGGCGCGTACGACCTTGCCGCCAAAGGCTTGCCCGATCGATTGATGGCCGAGGCAAACGCCGAGGAGCGGCACCTTCGCCTGGGCGGCTGCGGTGATTAACTCTAAGCATACGCCAGCTTCATCCGGAGTCGCTGGCCCGGGTGACAGCACAAAGGCCGTGGGCTTCTCGGCGATCAGCTGCGCCACCGTCCGCTCATCATTGCGGTAGGTCGTCACCGTAACGCCAAGCTCTTGTAGGTACTGGACCAGGTTGTAGGTAAACGAGTCGTAGTTGTCGATCATGACGACGCGCGTTGACGTAAAGCTACCAGCCTGCGGCACCGACTTAACTGCATCGACTGTGTTAACAGCGTTCATAGTGTCACCTTTTGTTCGGCGCCCATGGCATCGATGATGGTCTGTAGCCTTGCTCCGTGCCCTTCGGTGAGGCAGAGTTCCGCGCCATACTGCGTCTGTTCTTCGAGGACTGCGGCGAGGATTTGCCGCGTCGTCAGAGGATTGGCCAGGACGACGCGAAACACCGTCAACATCTGACCGCCGTGCGCCGCGCTTTCCAGCCGCGTCCTTGACACAAAGGTCTTACCCGCGGTGCGCTGCTCCTTTTGGATCGACTCCGTCAGGTCGCTGAGGATTTCATTGGCCTCGGCGCATTGCTCTTTGCTGCCGTGTTGAAAGATCGTCTGGGCGATTTCAGGCACATAGCGATAGGTCAAAATATTGAGCTGTGGCTCCGTCACGACTTCAAAGTCCGGTAGGGACCGGATCATCTTGCTAAACTGACCGGCTTTGCCGATGCCGAGGTCGATCAGCAGCTCATAGCCGCGCTTACCGATGATATGCAGGGCTGAATGCACCAACATCGCCATGCCATTGCGCGTACCTTCCAGCGTGTGCTTGCCGATATCGCGGGAGCCCTTGCGGATGATGTAGTTGGCATGGTGCTCGACGGCGCCGAGTACGGCTGGGTCTTTAAACACGACAATACCAGCACCGACCGGCACATAGAGCTGCTTGTGGGCATCAAAGGTCACCGAGTCGGCGCGTTCGATGCCCTTGAGCAAGTGCCGGTAGCGCTCGGAGAACAGGGTTGGCCCACCCCAAGCGGCATCGACATGGTAGTGGATGCCATGCTCGCTGGCGATGTCGGCCAATTCGTCCAAGGGATCGACGCTGCCGGTTTCGGTGGCGCCGGCGATGCCGACGATGGCGAGGATGCCGACCCGCTTGGCACGCAGCGCCGCGATCTGCAGGCGCAGCGCGGCAGTGTCGATGCGGTGCTCTGCGGTGATGGGGACGGCGTGCACCTGCTTTAAACCAAGTCCGAGCAGATCGGCGGTCTTGCGTAATGAATAGTGGCCGCGTTTGGACACCAGCACGGCGATGTTGTCATAACCATAGTGGCGTAAGGCCGCAGGCAGCCCCTCCTCCTGGGCGCCGGTAAAATCGCCGCGCGGCGCGAGCATCCTGTTGCGCGCGGCCCAAAGGGCGGTGACGTTGGCGATGGTGCCACCGGAACAAAAGACGCCGAGTGACTGGCCGAAGTTCTGCGTCCACTGCGCATAAAACTCGTCGGTGTTTTCATAGACCAGGCGGTGGATGATGCCGACGACCTGGCGTTCTAGCGGCGTGAACGCCTTTGAGGTCTCAATCTTCACGACGTTTTGGTTTAACGTCATCATGATCTTGGCCAAGGGAAACATGAAATAAGGCAGTGCCGAGGTCATATGCCCGATAAAGCTCGGGGAGGCAGTGCGCACCGATTGGGCCACGACTTTATGCAGGAGAAAGTCGACCTGCTCGGAGACGAACACCGGGTCTTCTGGTAAGCGTGTCCGCAAAAAGTCCTGTTCGAGATTGGCCGGGGCGATATCGCCAGCGGTGACGCGGTCGGTGAGGAAGCCGTGGAGGTTCTCCGAAATCTCGCGGTCGAGGCGATTAAGCGTCGACTGCTCGCTCTCGGGTGCGGTGAACACCTTGCGCATCGTTTCCAGGTTGGCCTCGGCGCGCTTGGTCGTCCCCGTGGGCTGGGCGGACGTGGCTACAGGCACGATAGTGTCAGCCGCAGGACTTGTCGGTTGGCGGTCGCTCATGCCTGGCCCTCGCTTAGTTCGTCAAGCAATGCCGACACCGCGGTATCGCCCGGGGCAAAGCTGAAGGCAAGCTCCCAGCCGGCATTGGTCGACGTGCGCCGGACGAGTCGAGCGCTGAGGACCGGTGAGGGGAGGTGACTGTCATCCGGATCGAGCTGCAGCGTATACTGGTCGCCGTCTTGTAATAAGGTCTCGGCTTGAGTGCCGGTCTTGTGTAGTTGGGCGCAAAGACCACCACTGGAAAGATTGAGGCCGCGCAGGGTCAGCAGCAGTCGCCAGGGATCGAACGTCACCATCAAGCGCACGCGCCCATGATAGGTAAGTCGAGGCGATCTGGGCATGGCTGTTCCACTGCTGTGGACACGCTGGTTGCTGAGCATGAAGGTCCTCCGGGCGCCCAGACTAAGGGATGAGGCCCGGTAAAGGCAAGCCGCCTGGTGGCCAAGGCTGCGGCTAAGGTCTAGGCTACCGGCCGATCGCCGGCTTCGAGGCTCGCTATAGCCCTTGCCGCCGCCTCGGCCTCGGCCTTCGCTGTGCGGCTGTTGCTTCCATTATTTAACAGTAATTCTGATACTTTATCCCCTACAGTGCGGCGGTAGAGGAATTCAAAATGGCTGATCTGATTCATCGCCACCGAGTTGATCCGAGGGGTAGCAGGCGTTGGGCGAAACACCCCCTTTTTACCGCGGGCGACAAAATCTCTGGTCGAGTGCAGGCAATGGATGTTGAGGTTTGCTGGCACCTCGGACTGGTGCAGGGCTCGGAGAAAGGGCGATCCTGGACGCATCTGACCAACATCGCGCCACAGCAAGCCAAGCGGCGACACCAGTGCGATATACGTCAGGGTCGACCCGGCATAGGGTGTTCCCATGGTAATGATGGTGTCGCAGACCTCGCTGCCGCCGAGCTTGAGCAGCCACCAAAGTCCGACCAGTCCGCCTTTGGAGTGGGCGACGATCTGGATTTTTTTGTAACCGTGGCGCTCGATCTGGCGCTTGATCTTGTAGTCGATAAAATTTGCCGTCTCGACGATGTCGCGGGTGAAGAAGGTTCCGAGTAACCCGCCAAGGTTGAAGCTGAGCACCTGATGGCCGCGTGCCGTGAGCATCTTTTCCAGCACCGTCACCGAGCGGCGTGACGAGAAAAAGCCATAGAGTAGCAACACCGGGGTTCTGTTTGGATCAAAGGTCTGCCGCTTGAGAATCTCGTTGTTGATATGGACTTCGTAATTGATCTCGCGGTAGACCGCCTTGAGCAGCTGCCACATGCCCGTACCTTTTTTGCGGCTGGCAAACTCGAACGCGAGTAGCGGCAGGATGACGCAGCCACCGATCACCTCGACCGTATGCAGGGTCGAGTTGAACAAGCTGTCGGACTCGTCGACCAGCTTGGCAAATAAATAGGCTTCAGGTAGGGCGCCAAGAAAGGTGGCGATGATGACGCTACGGCGGCGAAAGTCCAGCACGCCAAAGAGCAAGCTCATCACGTCAAAGGGAAAAAACGGGACTAAGCGCGCTGCGAAGGCCAGCTTGTAGTCCTGCGACTGGATAAAGCGCAGAGTCGCCGGGAGGTTTGAGCGTAGCCATGGCTTCGTGTAGCGTTTGCCGAACAGCCGCGAGATATAGAAGACGGCCAGACAAGAAAGGACGCTTCCTGCCGCAGTCAGTAGCGGTCCCCAGATCGGCCCAAAGGCCTTGCCGCCAAGGATCGCCACAAACAGCAGTGGCGTGAAGATAAACGGACGAATCGACGACAAGGCAAAGAACGTCAGGACTTTAGTCACCGGTTGCGTAGCTAAACACGACTGCAGCGTATCGCTGCACTGATGGCGCCAAAAAAACACCGCCATCAGGGCGCACATACCCATAATCGCCAGCTGGACCAGCATGACGCCGCGGATTTGCTTATTGTGAAAGTTGAATTTCAAGGGCGGGGTTCATCGCAAAGGGGAGTAAGCCCATCATATCACGGAGCATGGGGTCAGTCACCGTCGCCAACCTGCTGAGCATGGGGTCAGTCACCGTCGCCAACCTGCTGATAACAGGTGCCGGGGGTCAGTCACCGTCGCCAACCTGCTGATAACAGGCGGGCCGGAGCATGGGGAGGGTGGGCAGCCGCCGCCACGATCCATAGCAGCCTAGACCCACGGGTCTGAATAGGTAGAGACCCTATTGAATAGGTACTGGGTTGCGATCCATACCCCATTCATATTGACAGATATGTGTGGGCCCAATACTCTTTTAATGGGTATTGCCTACGAACGCAGTACCTATTACGGGGAGGTTGGCGTCATGCTGCTTACCGCCTATCGGGAGTTCGAGAGCCGCGTCGGATCGGTGGAAACCGCCAAGGGGGCTAAGGCGTCGATGGTACTCGCCGCCATTGAGCGCTTGCCCGTGCGATTCACGATCGGTGATGTCGCGAAGAAATGCCCCACCGTTGGTCTACATGTTTTGATCTAATCCTAAGACGCTACCCATTAAACAAGATACTGTGCAGCTGCCTCCACTCATCCCGCATTCTGCTGCTTGCGCTTTGCAGCTTGACCCAAATGATAATGGTTCAAGCCCTGAAGGACATATGTCTTGATTACAGACTGGCGCGAGACATTCAGGAGTCCGGCGACCTCATCTAATTCGTTAAGTATCTCTAAGCTGAAGTCTATATTAACCTTCTTTACGATGTGCTCACCCTTTCCGGCGCGGGGAGGGTGCTTGCCGGTGGACGTAAAATAGCCGCTCACATCTTCACCGCGATCAATGGCGGCGTCGATTTGATCGATATTCGTCTTTCTATTTTTTTTGAATGCCATACTTTTTCATCTCCTGATTCGTAGTTTTCCAGTAGGTTCGTAGTAGATCGTAGTCGCCTTCATCATCCTGTTTATCTTCGTATATCAAGGTGATTAACGAACCACCCACCCAGCTGATCATGGCATGTTGCGACGGTAAATCGTCTATTTTTCCTCCCCAGAAATCTTGGCGGTAAATGCATAGCACCTCCTCAAAGGAAAGGCCGCGCTTTACTTTGAGAAGTGCGCTCTTGTCATCGTCCCACTTGATCCGAATACCACCGATAACCGCGCTACCCACGTTTAGCTCCTGGTTAAGGCTCGACTGAGAATATAACAGATATATCGTAGTCCATCAACCGATATAGTATATCTGTTATATCTTTTTGAGATAATTCAGGCAAATACCGGCAATGGCGGTGAAGGTGGTATTTGCGTGAAATGATGGATCGGGGGCCTTCAGCAGTCGCTCGGCCAGGGTCCTCAATAGGAACGATATGATTAACTGAATCCAGCTAGTTGCAGGTTCAATTCAAGCTTTTTTCGCAAGCTGCCGATCCGACCCTTGTTGGCAAGTTAACAAGGAGCTTGACGATGCATCGCTGGGGTTTGGTCCTGATTAGCATGGTGACGCTGGGCGTGGCTTGCTCGACCAATTCGACTTCGTCAAAAGATACCCGTTTGGCCTCCGACAAACCAAGTGTTGATAAATCCAGTGCAGCTAATCCTGATCCGAGCAAGCCGGCTGCCGATGTCGCGCCGGTCTCGCCGAGTGGCGGCTTGGGTAGTGGCTCGACTGCCGGTTCGGCCGACAAGGGCCCGACTGTTGGCGTAAAAGGTGAGGCATACTTTACGGCGACGATGTTGCCGGTGCTCAATACCAACTGTGCTAGCTGCCATGCTGATCCACGTATTCAGGCCGCGGTGCGCGGTCCGCTGACCATTTTTTCCTTCGCCGCGATGCGCTCAAAACTCGCCGATGGCGCTACTGCGACGGGCAACGCCTTCTTTCTCAAGGTGCGAAATCAAGTCAGCCATGGCGGCGGGGACCGCTGTCCAAATGGGGCGAATGCAACGCCTTGCAAGGAATTCAGCGCGTGGTGGACCGTTGAAGTGGGCGGCGCCTCGACTGGCAAGCAGCCGACGCCGGCTGGCCTTGTGTCTAACATCTCTAGCGTCTCTGATTTTGGACGCGTCTACGGCTATGCTTACAACCCGGCCGATGTGAAGGCGACGGTGAGCGTGGCTTTTTATGTCGACGGTCCAAGCGGCAGCGGGACATCGGCTGGCACGGTGATGGCTAATACGGCGGGCGATGATGCCAATGCCGACGGCGATCACGCCTTCGCCTACGACCTGCCGATCAACCTTCGTGATGGAAAGCAGCATAAGCTTTATGCTTATGGTCTCGACCAAAACAGCCAGACCTTACTGACGATCACACCCGTTACCTTCACCGCCTATGCTTTTACCGCCGCAGGTCGGTCCTTCTTTGATGCTACGGTTAAGCCAAAGCTGGCTGGTTGTGCGAGTTGTCATACGATCGCCTACGAACAACAGTATTACACCTTGATGGCGCCGTCTCCGGCCAGCGGAGCCACCGCAGCCAATAATGATTTGATCAACAAGCCGGCCCAGGCCAACAACACCAAGCATGGTGGGGGGCAACGCTGCAGCAGCGTGACCGCTAGTCCGTGCGCGGAGCTGCAGGCCTGGTGGAAGATTGAAGCTGGCCAGTGATGCCCGGTGTAGTGGTGGTCAGAAAGGTTGATTTTTTGCCTATGGTTTCTTCGGGTTGGTCGTGATGTCTTAGGCAAACAGCACTTTTTTAGAAAAAAATATGGTCATTGAAGCGATGCAAGAGCTGAACGTTGCTTGGGGTACTCAAGGCAGAGAACGAGCGTTTAAAGGCCGATTCCGCCATCTTGAAGGCCCAATCTGACAAGGCCGACGCCCGCGCTGACAAGGCTGAGGCCGAGGCCGCCTGCCTGAAGGGCGAGTCCGCGCGTCTTAAAGCCGACCTATGCGCCAAATTTTGCCCTTTTGTGCCTCAAATTTATCTGAGTAATCAACTGCTTAAGTAGGGAGATCGAAAGAGGTCAGCATCATTGCGTCAAAGGGCATTTTTAACTCTCGCATTTTGGCAAGCAACATCAGTTGAGGCTTTTAGCTCATTCTGCTACCGTTACAAAAGGACCATTGGACTGGGCCTTTTGTATAACAAATTAATTATATTGGTTAAAATGATTGATCGAGCGATGTTGGCGACTGCCAAGGGAGCCTTTGCACGCTTCCCAGCGATCGCGATTCTTGGCCCGCGGCAATCCGGGAAAACTACTTTGGCGAAGATGGCCTTTCCTGAACTGGCCTATGCCAACCTCGAAGACCCGCCAACCAGGGCCTTTGCCTCTGCGGATCCGGTGGGATTTATGGCGAGGTACGCGGACGGAGCCATATTTGATGAGATTCAACATGTTCCCGCGCTTTTTTCTTTTCTTCAAGTCAGGATGGATGCGGCTGGACGTGATGGCCAGTATGTCTTGACCGGCAGTCACCAGTTTAATCTGATGGAAAGTATCGCGCAGTCGCTGGCTGGACGCGTCGCATTGCTGAAGCTGTTACCTTTTTCCTTGGTTGAGCTTGCGGTGGCGCACATGACGTCGCACCAGTCGCTCGATGAAGTGATCTTTCGTGGTGGGTATCCTCGGGCCTGGCGCACCGCAGCTCGCGCCGATGAAGTCTATTTATCCTATCTGGAAACCTATGTTGAACGAGATGTTAGGCTGTTATTGAACATAAAGGATAGCGATCTTTTTCGCCGTTTTTTGATGCTGATCGCTAGTCGGAGCGGGCAACTTCTAAATAAAGACTCTTTGGGTCGGGACGCAGGGCTTAATACAAAAACAGTTGACGCTTGGCTGGCCGTGCTCGAAGCATCCTTTGTCGTTGCGAAGTTGCAACCCTACCACGCCAATCTAGGCAAGCGCCTGATTAAGTCGCCAAAGATCTATATGCTTGACACCGGCCTTGCCTGCCACCTCCTACGTATCGAGCGCGCTCATCAGCTAACGACACATCCTCTGCGTGGGGAGCTATTTGAGACACTCATCGTGTCCGAGCTGCTTAAAATGAGATTTAACGCTGGCCGTGCTCCCAACCTATATTTTTACCGCGACTCAGCAGACCGAGAGGTCGACGTTATCTTGGAGTACTCCGACGGCATCTATCCGATCGAAATCAAAGCATCACAAACTTATCACGAGAGCTTTGCCACTAACTTACGGCCTTTTGCCAGCAAGAGTCCCCTCGGTCAGGCCGTCGTGCTCGGGGGCGGTGCACGCGAGCAGCGCGGCGATCTGCAGGTCATCCCGTGGCAAGATTGGGCCGGGCATGCTCAGGCTCTGGAGCTTTGATGTGCGGTTCTGCCACTGGCGTCTGTCCCGCACACAGACCATAGCCTGGCCGCTGGGCATGTCGGGATTGGCACGACCAATCCCGGCACCTTGTTGCAAGTGGGCAGCGGATCGTCGACTGCCAACGATTATAATACGCAGCAAGTATTTCGGCATTCCGTACACGACCATAGAGACCCCAAAGGACACCGGGAGGACCAACTCGATTGCGTCATATTAATAGGTTAGCGTGGGTGACTGACCCCCTTATCGTCCTAATCAGTCTGGCGATGACCCCAGCTCCCGTCGTGGAGCGCCGCGCTGCAGTTGTGGCGCAGGCTGCCAAGTTGCTCGACGAGGCTCAGGTCTCCTATGTCTACGGTGGGCATCAGCTTGGCGATAGCGTCGCCTGCAATCATTGCAATGCCTGCCTTGAGAGCAAAGCTCCGGCGCCAGCGCAGCGCTTGCAGCAGTGCCCGGATTGCAACTCCTGTAGCCTGGACTGCAGCCACTTCACCGCCCTGGTGTTTGCCCAGGCGGCGTTGCCTTACCCGTATCTGGACACCAGTCTCATGTTGCAGTTGCCGGCAAAGGCTTTGCGCCGGCGCTACCAACTACTCGACCTCGGCACAGAGTTAAGTCGCGCGGCGCCCGGCGACCTGTTGGTCTATGCCGGACACGTCGTCTTGCTCGAACGCGTCGAGGGCGTCAGCACCGGTCAAGGAGACTGGCGCGGGGATGTCGTCCATGCCACGGGCGGACGCGAGATCAAGGGGCCTGGCCAGGGTATCCAACGGGCGCGCTTTGCAGAATTGGCGAACTTTCGTGGCCCGCTATTGCGGATTTTGCGCCACGCGGACTTGAGCGAGGCTGACTCGCCCAGTCCAAGCCCTAAGCCGGCACACCCCGGGCGTGTGCCGGCTGGTCGTCTCAGACCAGTGGTCCGACCGTCGCCTGCACCCTGACTTCTCGTCGCGCCCCGACTTCTGCAGCTTCGTTTCATAAATCCTGCCCTCAAGCCTTCCCGTCCTCCCAGTTTTTGGGCAGCGGCTTCATTCCGCGCAACTGGGAGGACGGGAAGGCTTGAGGGCAGGATTTATGAACAAAGCCAACCTTTGCAAGTAACGCATTGATATGAATATGATTCTTGATTTTATCCAGACGCCACGGCGGTGTCCCCCCAGGTCGTGACGACGGTTGAATTTCCGGCGCAACGAAGCTACTGTTGCCACGGTTTCAGCAAAAGCTATAGTGTCGCTATCTTACCAGCTCGTTAAAAAGGCTATGCGCATGTACTCCACGTCCGATTTCAAAAAAGGCCTGCAGATCGAATTCAAGGATCAAGCTTGGGTCATCGTCGACTTTCAACACGTCAACCCGGGTAAAGGCGCGGCCTTCACTCGCACCAAGCTGAAGAATCTCGAGACGGCCCGCACCATCGAGTCCACCTTCAAGTCCGGTGAAAAGGTCGGTATTCCCGACGTCGAAACCAAAGGCATGCAGTACCTTTACAACGATGGCGCGAGTTACACGTTTATGGATCAGGTCAGCTTTGACCAAGTCCAGTTGACCAACGATGAGATCGGCGATGCGAAAGACTACATCATCGAAAACAGCGTCGTGAACGTGACCTACTACAAAGGTCGCGCCGTAACCGTAAACCTCGGTAACTTTGTCGAGCTGACCGTGGCTGAAACTCAGCCCAACATCAAAGGCGACACCTCTGGCGGCGGCGGTAAGCCGGCCAAGATGGAGACCGGCTTGGTGGTGACCGTGCCCTTTCACATCGCTGAAGGCAGCGTCCTCAAGATCGATACCCGCACCGGGGAATACGTCGAAAAGGTCAAGTAACATATGAAGCTAGATACCCTGGAAAAGCTGATCGAATTGGTTCGCAAAAGCGGCGTGCATCAAGTCGAGATCGAAGATGGCGGCGTGCGCATGAGTGTGACGGCCTCGGCTCCGCACGCTGGATACATGCAGCCTGCCTTCGCACCTCAAGGGTTGCTACAAACCCAGCAGTCCTACGCCGCACAGGTGCCTCCACCACCGCCGGTAGCGGCGGCAGTGGCAGTGACATCCAAGCCGATTCCGGTCGGCAAGGTGTTGCGTTCGCCCTTTGTCGGAACCTTCTATCGTTCGCCGTCGCCGGGCTCGGACTACTTTGTCGAGATCGGTCGTCGCGTGCGCAAGGGTGACACCTTGTGTATCGTTGAGGCGATGAAGCTGATGAACGAGATCGAAGCAGAGTGCGACGGAGTGATCAAAGAGATCCTGGTCGACAACGAGTCGCCGGTCGAATTCGATCAACCGCTGTTTGTCCTTGAATAACCGCGGAAATGGGGCCCGATGAAGAAAGTTCTGATCGCCAACCGGGGTGAGATCGCCATTCGTATCATCCGGGCCTGCCGCGAGCTCGGCTTAAAGACGGTCGCGATTCATTCGACGGCTGACCGGGATTCGCTGCATGCGAAGCTCGCCGACGAAAGCATCTGCATCGGCCCTGGACCGAGCACCAAGAGTTATCTCAGCATCCCTGCGGTGATGAGTGCGGTTGAGGTGTCGGGCGCCGACGCGGTTCATCCGGGCTACGGCTTTCTGTCTGAGAATGCTGAGTTTGCTCGCATCTGCCGCGAGTACAAGATCAATTTTATCGGTCCTGACCCGGAGCATATCTTCGCCCTCGGCAACAAAGTTCAGGCTCGCGCCTTAGCCTTGAAATCCGACGTGCCGATGTTGCCCGGTAGCAAGGGTGTGATCGGCAGCGAGGATGAGGCGGTCCAGATCGCCAAAGAGATCGGTTATCCGTTGATCATCAAGGCCGCAGCCGGCGGCGGTGGTCGCGGTATGAAGGTCGTCACCGCGGCCCATGAGCTGGTGCGGCAATTCCAGTTGGCGCAGGCCGAGGCCCTGAGCGGCTTCGGCAATGCCGACTGCTTTATCGAACGCTACTGTGCCAGGCCACGGCATATCGAGATCCAAATCGTCGCCGATAAGCACGGCAATTATGCTCACCTCGGTGAGCGCGACTGCTCGATTCAGCGCCGCCATCAAAAGCTCGTCGAGGAAGCGCCAAGTCCAGCTCTGACGCCAGCGATGCGCGACAGCATCGGGGCCGCCGCCATCCGCCTCGCCAAGTCGGTCGGCTACGTCTCGCTTGGCACGGCGGAATTTTTGCTCGACGAAGATGGTCAGTTCTACTTTATGGAAGTGAACACGCGCGTCCAGGTGGAGCACACGGTCACCGAACAAGTCACTGGGATTGATTTAGTCAAAGAGCAGATTCGCATCGCCCAAGGCGAGAAGCTGTCATTTAATCCGGCCAACATCGCGATGCGCGGCCATGCGATGGAGTGTCGCATCAATGCCGAGGATCCGGTGACGTTTGCCCCTTGGCCGGGCAAAGTGACCGCCTATCACGAGCCGGGCGGACCGGGAGTGCGCATCGACGGGATGCTTTATGCTGGTTACACCGTGCCGTCGCTCTATGATTCGATGGTGGCGAAGTTGATCACCTTCGGTCGCGACCGCGCTGAGTGCATGGCCCGCATGCGGCGCGCGCTCGCCGAAATGAAGGTCGATGGGATCCGCACGAATATCGCCTTTCACGAACGCTTGCTCAACGATGAGCGCTTTATCGCGGGCGATGTCCATACCAAATTTTTAGAGACCTTTGGCCGGGAGTAGAGCCAAAGGCCTCAAGGCCAGTGAGTTGCTGGCGCTTTTAGCGCCAGCAATCAGTTAGCCGTCTAGCTGTTCGCCATAGTCGCTGTCGTTATCAGGCGTATCTGCGTCTGGCGACGCGTCGAAAGCCGAGCATTTTTTCCATTGGAAGAGATAGGTCGTCTTGACGCTGCCATCGAGCGAATCGTTGGTGATGTAAGCGTGGCTGTTGGCCACGCCAGGCATGGCCTTCGCATACAGTGAGGAATTAATATTCAGGCCGCGGCGAGCACCACAGGGCGACCACACGACCGAGCTCAGGCCAAGGGTATCGCTAATCGTGTAGTCACCAGATTTGGGTCCAGTGAAATTGGTTTGCAGGCGCGCTTGTTGAGCGATGCCTTGAAAGTAATACAGCGACTGCTGGTAGCCCGAACTAGACGGACCAAGGTCAAAGAAGCCGCGGTAGTCGAGGCGAACCAAGGAGTAAGACCAGCCTTGCGGGAAGTCGAAGTTGACCAAGATTTGACAGTTTTTGCGGTCCATCGATTTGTTAGCGTCGGTGGCGACGACATATTTGTCAAAGATCATGGTGAATGCGGTACGGTCTGGAGACACCACCGCGCGGGCGGTGCCAGCTGGGCATCCGGTGCCGCCATACGATGGATTGGCTTGGCCACTGACGGTTGGAGGAATGGTCACAAACGATGGTACCGCAGCGGATGCAGCCGTTGCTAGTAGCCAGCTGGCGACAGATGCCATGATTCTATGCGTCGATTTCATTGCGAAGACCCCAAGTGAAAAAAGTTAGAGGACACGTCGGGCATGATGCGCCGATGCGTGCAGCTATTGCAAAGTCTGCGCCACCTTCGCCTTGCTGCGCGCCAGAGCTTGCGTGCATGGGCTGAGTTGCTTGTGGAGCACGCTGTTCACGGTTGCTTGGAGAGTTCGAGTGACCCGTCATAGAAGCAGCCGCTGTGCATGATTTTTGCGACAGTTGCGGCGGAAACTGCAGTGAATTGGACCTACTCCGAGTGACATGGGCCGGTCACCCAACCTGTGTTGCGGACTTCAGACCACCGAGTTCACACCAGTTCTTTGACTGCGAGCCGCTGGGATTGGAGTTTGACGGGCATGATCTCGACGGTGAGTTGTACCGCATCACCCAAGCCATAATAGTAGTGGCCGGGGCGGGACAGCTTGCGCAGCAAGGCAAACAGCCGATGCCTGGTGCGTGCAATGGGACCGAGCAGCGGGCTAGGGATGAGATTCTCTTGCGAGACATGAACCTGCCAATGGCGTGGGTCTGGGGGCAGGTTGATCTCTTGATGACTGGCGAGACTGGCGAGCACGTGTTCGACGTTTGGTTCTTCCATAAAGCCGAAGTTGATGCTCACGCTGATGATGGAGCCCTTGCCGTCGTCGCGTTGCAGAGTCGTGACTTGATAGCGATCCTGATGCAGGTACGGCACCTTGCGGTGAACCACCTCGACGAAGATCAGATTCTCCGGTAGTAGCCCGTAGCGATTCCAGAACAGCTGCAGGAGGGCCGGCGTGTTGCGTGAATCCGCGCGGATGGGGCGCGGTACCATCAAGATGACGTTGCGCTGCATCAGCGTCACGGCCTCACGTTTCTTCTCAAGCAGCTCGGCGATGCTCATGGTCTTGACCGATGAATATCCGGCAAAGGTGGCATGTCGACCCCATTGCCAAGTCGCCATGATGGTAAACAAACCGACGCCGATCGATAGCGGAATATAGCCGCCTTCGAGAAATTTGAGGCTGGTGGCAGCGAGAAAGCCCAAGTCTAAGCAGGCGAAGCTGCCAAACAGCAACACCGCCGCTGGCAGCGGCCACCGCCAGTGATAGCGAGCCAGTAAGATCATGGCGATGGAGGTCGCGAGCATATCGCCGGATACGGCCAAGCCGTAGGCAGAGGCGAGTGCGGTGCTGCTGCCAAAATACAACACCAGCAGCACGCAGCCGACATACAGCGACCAGTTGACGAAGGGTGCATAGACCTGACCTTCGTGCTGGTCATGGGTGTGGACGATCTTCAACCGGGGAAAGAGTCCGAGGGCCGTCGCCTGCGCTGCCAAGGAAAAAGCGCCTGAAATCAGCGCCTGTGAGGCGATGATCGTGGCCATGGTGGCGAGGATGATGACGGGAATCAGCATGGATTGGGGGACCAGGCTATAGAAGATGTTGCTACTCTGCACCGGCAGCCCGCTGAGGAGGTAGGCGCCCTGGCCGAGGTAGTTGAGGATGAGAGCCGGAAAGACCACGGCGAACCAGGCCCGGCGAATCGGCTGCGGACCAAAATGACCCATATCCGCATAGAGCGCCTCGCCGCCGGTGATGGCCAGCATCACCCCGCCAAGTACCAACAGGTCGACATGCCACCCTGCTCGCAGCAAAAATTTGGCGCCGTGCACCGGATTCAATGCGGCAAGGATCAACGGATGGTCGATCACCTGGATCAGGCCGAGAATGGCGATGGTGATAAACCAGACGATGATGACTGGTCCAAAGGCTTTGCCGACCTTGGTCGTCCCCTGCCGCTGTAGCCAGAACAATCCAGTCAGGATCGCCACGGTCAGGGGAATAATAAAAGGCGCCAGCGTTGGTGCTGCGACCTTCAGTCCTTCGACCGCAGACAGCACGCTGATGGCCGGCGTGATGATGCCATCACCAAACAGCAGTCCCGCTGCAAGGAGCAAGACCAGTAGCAGCGGTTTAACGCTGCGATGGTGCAGACGATGGAGCAGTCCATAGAGGGCAAAGACGCCACCCTGGCCCTCGTTGTCGGCCTTCAGGACAAAGCTCAAATACTTGATCGTCACCACGGCGATCAGCGCCCAAACGACGAGTGAGACACTGCCGATGACATTGGCCTCACCGAGGGCGACGTCTTTGTGGGCAAAAAATATCTCGCTCATCGCATACAGTGGTGACGTACCGATGTCACCAAACACCACACCAAGTGCGCCTATGGCTAGCTGCGCAGAGCCGCTGCTCGCACCCAGATGCCCGGTCTGCGGTGGGAGCGAGTGTTTGATGCTACGGGGTGCTTGTGTCATCAGCTGATCTCCACCTTGGTCTATGCCTCACGTTCGGCCAGTCGCCGCGTCACCCGCCCAAAGCAGTTCATGACAAATATATGCACTTGAGCCTGGGTCCAGACATAAAACCACCACGGCAAGCGCGGTAGGTAATTCAAAATGGCGATGACCACTTCGTTATGCCCGGGGACTTGGCGAAACTCAAAGCGACCAGGTGGCTTGCCGTCGCGATTGTCGCTGAGTACACCCCCGGTGATGTAGTAGAGGCTGCGGGTTTCACTGCTGCGCTCGCGACTAAAGCTTAGCTCCAAACCCAGCACGGACTTCCACTGTAGGCCCAGCGGCTGGAGATAAAAACGCATCGAACCCTGAGCATCGACATCGACGCGAATGAGCGGCGCAAGAAAACGTGGGAGCCACCGGCTGTAGGTTTGCGAGGTCCAAGCCACGGAGCGGCCGTGGGGAATGCGCACGCGTTGGATCGAACAAACCGAATTGACCGCAACAACGACGCGCCCAGCAGCCTGCGGTTGGACTGGAGGGAGCCTTTCCTTGGTTGTGGTTAAGGCCTCGTCTAGCGCCGCCGAGAAGGATTTGGCGGCAAACCCGTAGCGCCGGAACAAGACGTCGCCCTGGACGATCATTTCGTGTTTCAAGCTCTCGATCAGCGGATAGATCAATTCTTTGGACGCCCCCGTGATGAGTGATACCCACAGGCGTGACAAGGTCGGAGTAAACAGCCGAGTCCCGACGAATGCCCGCCAAAGCCCAAGCTTCTTTGCAACTAGGCGCATCATGTCGATATAGGACAGGACGTCGGCACCGCCGATGTCATAGGCGCCTGCCGGTAATTCTGGGTCTTGCAAGGTCCGCGTGAGGATGGTCACGACGTCGCTTAGAGCAATCGGTTGCCCCAGCGTTTGGGTCCAGCGTGGGCAGAGCATAAGCGGCAAGCGGCGAACCAAAGACTCGAGGATCTTGAATGACGAACCACCGCGCCCTACGACCAATCCGGCGCGAATCGCGATGACCTCGGTGCCGTAGCTGCTGAGGACCCGCTCGACCTCGAGTCGGCTGCGCAGATGCGGCGACAGGTGCGCCTTTGTTGCGGCATGCTGCGGGATGATCCCGCCGAGATAGATGATGCGCTTTAGTCCTTGCTTGCGCGCGGCTCTGGCAAAGTTATCGGCAAGGATCAGGTCGATATCCTCAAAGCTCCCTTGCGTCATGCGGCTGGTCGGCTGCATCGAATGCACCAGGTAGATGCCGCAGGTGGCGCCGCTGACCGCCTGCTCCACCTGGAGCAAGGAGAACAAATCAGCCTGGCGCCATTGGCACGGCGCATGCGGCTGTGGCGGCGGCGGTGCACGTCGGCTTAAAGCGATCACCGACATGTGGCGTGATAGTTCCGCGCACAGGGCCTTGCCGATGAATCCCGAGGCTCCAGCGATGGCGACGCAGGGTTTGCCAGTGTCAGCCATTAAGCGGCTCCGTTGGCAGCAGCGAAGGCGGCACGGACGTCGTAGTCACCGCCGAGCTTCTCCAGGTGTTCGTAGAGGCAAAACAGTCCAGCGCCAACGCCGAGGAAGTTTGGATGGATACGGCTTTTGCCCTCTTTACAGGCAAGGAACACTCGGTGGAAGGTGCTGCGGAATTCCGCTAATTCAAAACGCTGGTGCGATTGACCTTCGCCAAAGTGTGTCAAAAATAACTGTTTAGCGTGGCGCAGCTCCAGTGCAGCTAGGGCTCGGTCGAACCGTGCCATGTCGTCCAAGTAGAAGCCGAGATAGAGATCGCGTAGGCCGCCGAGGAAGGCGGGTTCGTAGGTGATAAAGAGCGGCTGCGGTTGCCACACGGTCTTGTCGCTAGGCCCTGAAGCTGTGCTGAAGGCGGCTTGGCGCAGATCGAGGATGACCGTTGGCGCCTTGAGCAGTTGCCAAAAGTACAACTTTAGAAGCAAGTTGCCGCGCGCCTTTGCGGCGCTTTGGTCGAGGCTGCCTGCAGGGGCAGAGGCGTTGCCACCGGGTGGGATCGGTGCCGGAAGATGCGCCAGGGCCAAGGCCGGGCCGAGGTCGCCGCAGAGTTTGGCGAATTTATGCTTATTGACGAAATCAGCGCTTAGGGTGCCGACTTGTCCGGCCATGGCCAGGGGGGGCACGACCTGAAAAAAAACCGGCGACAGGTACTCGGTGACTTGCGACCAATCCGTTCCTCGCAGCAACGATCCTAGCAAGGTGAAGGGCATGGTCGACTCCTTTGGCGGTTTGAGACCTTCAGGGTAGCTTTAGGCCTGGAGCTTGCTCAAGTTCTTTCGCAGACTTGCCGAATAGACCCTAGGGTAGAGCCGTTGCTTGGACAATGGAAGCAGGTCTAGATGGGCAAAGGATTAAAACAGCTGCTGGCGCGGATCACCGAAAACCCGTCGCGCCTGATGATCGACCGGTATCTGGCCCTACTGGCTGATTTGACGCCACAGCAAGGCAAGGTCAGCCGGGCCTTGGATCTGGCCGAAGCGCTGCTGCGCTCGGATCCGCTGCAGTCCCTGCGCATCGCCCTCATGGTGCACCAAACCAATCCCGATGATCTGCGCGCCTATGACCTGATGATCGAGGGCCTCAATAACCGGGGCCGACACGCCAAGGCCGAGGTGTTGCGACTGGAGCGCGAACGCTTGGTCGAGGCCTTTGCCTCAGGCCATCGTGAACGCATGGCTGACATGCCTGACTCCCTAGTCAACGGATCGGTCTTGTCGCAATCTGAGATACGCGAGGTCAGCCTCAATGAACCGCTGCCATCGGGCTTTATCGATGCCCCTGGTTCCGGCGATTCGGGCGAATATCATGAGTCCGACGCTTCTAGAGAGTCGGCTGCTGCGCCCACCCACGTAGCCAGTGATCGGTCCTTCGATATTGAATTGAAGCTGGCCCCATCAGAGCCTCTGGTGCAGTCCCCGAAAGTCGAACTAGCGGAAAAGGCGCAGTCTGATGCGGACTTGTTTACCTGGCGTGGACCCAAGCCGGCTTACCTAAGGGGAGGCGCCTTGCCAGGGACACCGGCCCACACGGAGGTCCTTGGTAGTCAGGACTACTTCGACCAACTCGGTGCCGAACCGCTTGATCGTGCCACGCCGTCGCTGCATAGCGCTGCATCTGCAAGCGACGGGTTAAGCCCGGTGCAGTCTCCAGCTTCGCCTCATTCCGATCTCATCGCAGGTGGAGCAGGTGGAGCAGGTGGAGCAGGCGGCAAACTACATTCCAGCTACGCCGGGCACGGCGGGCAGACCTTCGATCTGTTCGGATCCGCCGCAGATCTGCAGCAAGTGCAGCGTAGCCCGACCGGGTCCGGAGCCGCCGCGCCCGCGCTGCGTTCAACGGTCGCGTCGGTGAAAACCACCGCCTCGGACGCAGCAAAAAGCAAAGACCATGGCAAAATGACCGTCAAGCCGGCGCATCCGCAAGGGACGTTGGCCTCCGTGAGACGGGGGATGTCTGAGTTCTGGAGCAAGCTCCTTGGCGAATTTGGCCATCTGGAAGCGGCGACGGCCCAACCTCAAGGCTGGGCACAGGCTCTGGGCTCGTTGAAGTTACGCGCTGAGAACCGCCGCGAGCCACTGCCAGAATCGTTTTGGCAGGCTTTAGCCGAGATTCCACAGGAGCAGTTGGCCGAGCCTGATATGAGTCAGAACGTGCAGGTCATGTTTGAGATCCTGGTGCCCTTGGTCGATGAAGACACCGCCACCGCCTTTGGCCTGTTGATCGAAAAACTGCAGTTGACTAGGGCTCATCCAGGCTATTGGGGCTTGTATCTGGATACCCTCGTGCTGCGTGGCCTCAGTCGACGCGCTTTGGTCGAGGTGCGGTTGCTGCTCAACTTAAATCCGCAGCCAGTGTGGGCGGCGGTCGCCTGGCCGCGACTGACGAAGATTTGGGCGGCCCTTGCCGTGCGCGGCTTCGATTGGCGCGAAGAGGCTGGCGTCATGGCCTTGATCAAAGGCCTAGAGCGCCGGCCAAAGGCCAAGGCCGCTGGTCTAGTGGTGTGAAAGGGGGTGGCCTGTGCCTAGCCGAAGCGACTACGGCACCGATTTAGCCGGTCCACTGAGGACAGATAAAGCGATCAGCATTGCGGCTATGGCCAATAAGGTGCGACGTTCGCTGCGTAAAGCCGGCGAAAAGGTGTCCGGCCATTCGAGCTCGGACAAGACCGGCACCCGAGCTGGAATCCAGGCCGGAACCGCGAGCATAAAATCCTCATATTCGCGACCGAAACGCGCGATCAGCAGTCGCTCTTCGTGTTTGACGATACAGAAGTATTGAAACGAAAACAGCACGACGGCAATGGCGATCAGCCACCACACGCCACTGAACACGGCGAGGCCAAAGGTGATCAGGAAATTGCCGACGTAAAGCGGGTTGCGCACGATGCCAAAGGGCCCCGAGGTGATCAGGTTGGACCCGGCCGAGGTGATGTTGCGGGTGCGTGACACCGAGCCGATAAAGGCCACGCTATAGATGCGAATCAATTCGCCCGCGACCAGGAGCAGTGTGCCTAGAGTCGCCGTGCGTACCGTCGGATCACAGTAGCAGATCACCAGGACGATCAGGGGAATCGGCGTGTAGTCGCGCCATTCGAAGAGCTTTTCGCCGATCTCGACGGCGCTCCAATTGCGCCAGGATTTACCACTACCGTGGTGGTTTGCCGAGTCAGCCCCGCCTTCGCTGCCTGGGTTGCGTTCGTCTACTGGAGGTTGCTGGCTCTCGTCGCTCACGACTGGTATCCCTTAAGACTTAGATTTAGGGGCGGTTTTGATTCTGGTCGGCAAAGGCCGCTGGCGTGGCTAACGATAACCGACCAAGAGTCTCGCTGGCAACCTGCGAATCCTCCCACTGCTCACGGGTCAAACCGATCAGTGGGGGCTCGACGGCCACCAGGGTCAAGCCCAGATGCTGGCTAAAACTGTTGTTGAATAAGGCCTCAAACAGGCCGCGGACTTTTTTACCGGTGTGAAACAACATGAGTTCTCCGGCGACGTCCCGCCAATAGACATCGACGTGGCTGAGCGTGGGCAGGGCCCGTCCCATCAGCTCGGCTTGCAGGTGGTCGCGTAGCTCGCGCCTTTCGGTCGGGCCGGGGGTCTTGCCGGTGCGCAAGGTCTCGGCGTAAAACTCTTGCTTGTAGAGGAGTTGCAGCAGGGCCGCCGGGACCTTGCGGCGTTCGATGCGCAGGCGCAGGACAAAACCATCGTCGACCTGGCAGTCGGTCAGGTCCCAGGGGGCATCCGGTGGCAGGTCCAGGGTCGCCGACTCGAGGCCGACTGGCCGGACCCAGCCGACCACTTCTTCCTTGTGCAGGCCGGTTAAGGTCAAGGGTTTCGCCTTGTAGGGCTCGATCAAGTCGCTCAAACGGCCGAGGCTAAGGCGTTTGCTGCCGCCGAGTAGGCGGTAGCGACACAGCGCAATGCTACCTTGTTGAATCCCCAAGCTTTGGTCCTCTTCCACAAAGATATGAAGGGTTAATGGTACGCGACTGGCGGGCCAGGTCCAGGCCCATTTAAAGAAAATCAGCGGCGCGCCGAAGACATTGCAAGTGAGGATGAACTAAAGCGGCACCAGTGCATCATAAGGCTTCCCATGCGCAACGATCAGTCGACCGACTTTGCAACCTACCGTGAAATCATGGGTGAGCTACTCCGTCCCATCGAGGCCCACGGTCTGGATGCCGAGACGCTCAAACGCCTTTATGAAAGCAAGCTTGTCTACCTCGATAACCTCCGGGTGCGCTGCTTCATCGAGCTCAACAGTGGTCGGGCCGGGCATTTCACGATGCAAGACTACCAGCTGATCCTGCAGGCCATCGGCGAAACCAATCGGCACCTGCGCGATTTGATCCTCTTGGTCATTACGTCAAATTTGAAAAAGCGCACCGCCGGTTGAAGTCGCGCGGCGACCCTTGGGCGGCTGCCGTTAGGTTGGACGACGTGGCTTTGCTATAATGGTTGGTACGCTCTGCATATCGACCAATTGACCGAGGCAAAGTCCCATGGGTTGCTTGATTCTCGTCGCCGATGATTCTTCGACCATCCAGAAGGTCATAAAGATCGCGTTTGCCAGGCATCAAGTTGAAATCATTGAAGCCACTAGTTTTGTCGAAGCCTTGGCAGTCACCGCACAGACCCGGCCAGAGGCTCTGATCATCGATGCCAGCTTGCCTGGAGCGAAGGGTCCCGAGGACTTTGCCAAGCTGCGTCAGGAGGCTGGTCAGATCCCGGTGTTGCTCCTGATCGGAACCTACGAAGCAGTCGACGAAGCGGCCTTTCGCCAGGCCGGTTTTAGCCATGTTTTGAAGAAGCCCTTTGACACCGGTGACCTCACCGCCCAGATGGAATCCTTGCTCGGTGCGCAATTCGCGCTAGCGGCCGGCGCCGTACCTGCGCCCACCGCAGTGATGCCGCCCCCACCTCCGCCGCGCTCGGCGCCGCAGGCCTGGGTGACCTCGACGGCGCCGAGTTCGATCGCACCGCGTGCCTTGGCCAGTGCCATGCGCGTGTCCGAGTCGCCGCGGCCGGTCGGCTCAGGGGCGCCAACGTCACTGCCGCCAAGGAACGCGGGGCCGGAGCGGGCCGAGCATGCCACCGTCGTGCACCCTGGCGGCTTGCCTGGTCTTGGCAGCTTCAAGGACTACACTTCGGGGCCAGCCCCGACCCCCTTCGTGATGACGGAGGAGGTGACCTTGTCGCGGGACTCTGAAATTCCGGCCGATCGAGCTGACATCAAGCCGTCTGCACCCTTTATTCCGCCGCCACCGGCGATCAACGAGGCGCAGAGGGGGCGTCGGGCCTTTGGTGGGCCTGGACCCGACCGGACTGTGGTCGCGGCGAGCGTCGATGGGCCTGGCGCCGGCGTCCCCCTGCCGCCGCCGGCACCGCTTAGTTTTAAGGTGGACGAGGATGCCAGTGCCTATGCCAACGCCGCGATCGTCCATGGCCCGACGATTAACAAGAAGTTTCAGCACGGCGGCGCCGGTAGCGGCGGGGGCAGCGTCGACAGCTCGCTTCTTGCCAGCGAGCTGCCGCCACTGGTCCGCCAGGCGGTCGAGGACTACTGCGAGCGACATTTTAAGTCCTTAGCGCGCGAAATCATCGCCGCTGAACTGCGTCGGCTCGCCGACGACAAAGCTCGCCACCTCGTTGACAATTGACCTGGGTTCGACGACGATCCGGCGGTCAGCGGCGCGCTGGCCGAGCGACCCTGGACGAAGGAGACGACGATGGCCCCGATTCATGCGATCCAACTGACGCCGGTGATTACCCGGGCGCTGGAGGAGGACTGGGGTTCTGGTGACTGGACGACGGACATCTGCGTTCCAGCGCAGACTCAGGCGAGCGCCAAGATCATCGCCAAGGAGTCGACCTTGGTGGCGGGCGTCGAGGTCGCCCGCGCCACCTTTCTGCTCGTCGATCCCACCTTGAAGGTCGATCTCAAGGTCGACAACGGCGCGGCCCTAAACAGCGGCGATGTCATCCTCGAGGTCAGCGGTAACGCGCGGTCGATCCTGAAAGGGGAACGCGTGGCGCTAAACTTCCTCGGTCGGATGTGCGGGATCGCGACGTTGACGCGCACCTTCGTCAACGAGCTAAGCGGGACTAAAGCGCAACTACTCGACACGCGTAAGACGACGCCCGGGCTGCGTCTTCTCGAAAAGTCGGCAACCGTCGTCGGCGGGGCACGCAATCACCGCATGTGTTTAACCGACGGCGTCATCGTCAAAGAAAATCATATCAGAGCTGCCGGCGGCATCAGCAAAGCCGTAGCTCGTTTACTCGAAAGCCTACCGCCGACCCTCAAGATCGAAGTCGAGACGAGCAATTTGGACGAGGTGCAAGAAGCCCTCGATGCTGGCGCCGATCTGATCATGCTCGACAATATGTCGCTAGCGCAGATGGCCCTGGCGGTGCGCACCGTGCGCGGCCGCGCCTTGCTCGAGGCCTCTGGCAACGTGCGCCAGGATACCGTGCGCAAAATCGCCGAAACCGGCGTCGATTTTATCTCCACCGGCGCCATCATCCACTCGGCGCGCTGGTCCGACCTCAGTTTGCTCTTTAATATCTAGAGGCGCCCGTGGACGTGCTGCATCTATCCGAGATCGACTCCACGTCCACCTATGCCGCAGAGCTTTTGGCTCAAGGTAAAGCAGCGCCGTTTATGGTCCATGCCGACAGCCAAACCACCGGCCGCGGTCGCCGCGGTAACCGCTGGGACAGTGCCAAAGGCAACCTCTTTGTCACCATCGCGCTGCCACCAGAGTCGGTACCGCCGGCGCTTGCTGGATTACTGCCGCTCAAGGCTGGCGTCGTGGTCGCGCAGATTCTGCGGCAGTTGACTGGTCTGCGCTTGACGCTCAAGTGGCCAAACGATGTATTGTTTGGAGGGTGCAAGCTCGGTGGCTTACTGCTCGAAAGCTCGCTCAGCGGTCAGCAATTTGGTGACCTGTTGATCGGCATTGGTTTAAATTGCGCGTCTGCACCCAAGCTCGAAGGTGCTTATGCCACCACGTGTTTGCACGAGTTGCTTGGCCGCCAGGTCGCCGCCGTCGATGTGGCACAACAACTCGCAAAGCTATTTATTCCCACATGGAAGCGTCTGGCTTTGACCGAGGTGGTGGCCGCTCATGCGCAATTTGCCATCGCTCCGGGCCACCTGCTGCAGCATGATCAAGCGGGACTCGCGACTTTGGTGGGTCTGACTGGGGACGGCGGTCTGCGCTTAAACCAGGCGAACGGTGCAGAGCTGGTACTCACCAGTGCCGATCACGGCTGGCGCTGGATTCACCAACGGCAAAACAGCGCTGCTGCGAACGCGCCTCTGCTCGTCGCCGATATTGGCAACAGCGCGATCAAACTTGCTCGCTTTGCTTCGGCTGCTGCGGCCGCTCCCGAGGCCGTCGAGGTCTGGTCCTATGTTGAGTCTGAGGCGCAGCTTGAGGCCGCCTTGCGCCGTCTTGCGCCGCATCCTGGCCCCTTACCCGTGCCGCTTTTTGTCGCGTCCGTGCGTCCTGCGGCGACGGCACAGCTCAGCACGGCTGCCACGGCCGTCGGTTTGCAACCACATCTGCTGGCCAAACGTCCCGTGCGTTGCAGCAATGCCGCCTACCCGCTAAGCGAACTCGGCTTTGACCGACTCGCTGGGATCGAGGCTTGGTTAGCCACGATGACACCGAACCAACGCGCCGGCGGCGCGGCGATTGGCCTCATCGTGCAGGCAGGCACCGCGACGACGATCGACGCTGTTCGCGCTAGCGGCGAACATCTCGGTGGGTTGATCTTACCTGGACTGACCTTGGCCTTGCGCAGCCTCCATGAAGCTGCGGCACTGCTGCCGCTGATCGGTCCGGACGAGGTCAAGCTCCCGCCTGGGCAAGCGGTGCTTGGCCATGACACGCGCTCGGCGATGCTGCACGCAGTGGTGGCGATGACCGTCGGAGCGGTCGAACAAGTCGCCTCGCAGCTAACAACAAGCTCAGCGCACCATGGGACTTCAGCGCCCGTGCGAGAGATTGACATGATCGTCAGCGGCGGTTGGGCACACCTTCTAGCACCGCATTTAAAGGCGCAGGTGGACGTCGATTTGGTGCTAAAGGGAACGAAGGTCATCGCCATGGGTGGGGTCAGTCACTCCCGCTAACCCCTGAAGCTATGGGTGGGGTCAGTCACTCCCGCTAACCCCTGAAAATGACGTTGCCACAAGAATGCGCGTCCGTACTGGTCCCAGTGTCTGGCAAGCCATGATTAAATCGCCCCACACCCGCGTAAATCTGCAATCGACGGATCACCAAAAGAGCCGTCATCCAGAACGAATTTGGGCCCTCCCTGTAACAGGTTGGGCCCAGCATGCGGAGAAGATAAACCGTGGTGAAAAGAGTTGTGACTTTTTTCTGAACCTAGGCTCAAAGCCCTCGCCAGACAACCGCTCCAAGCGCACCCAGCGACGACCCACCGGTTCCGATTTTAGCAGGGTTCAGGTCGTCCGTCCCGTAAGACTT
>Ga0315292_10000029_pt1 | contig 47323 bp, 66 predicted proteins | sample YL17G13_0_MG_FD_204029 | JGI IMG/M metagenome (GOLD analysis project Ga0315292, IMG submission 204029) | Sediment microbial communities from Yellowstone Lake, YNP, Wyoming, USA - YL17G13_0 | ecosystem: Environmental > Aquatic > Freshwater > Lake > Sediment | place: USA: Wyoming | collected... | reverse complement strand
CCGAAGGACGAAAAATTCCTGGAACGCCACGCTTCTCAAAAGACACCAAATATGTTACCTCTTTAGTAGAAGAAACCCAAAAAGGCGTGGACAAATATTTCTTTGAGAACAAAAAGCTCCAAGCTTTTCATAGGGTTAAAGACCTAAAATATAAGCGACGGCGTGCCTTGTCTAGGAGTCCTCTAGTTGAAAATTGATCTTCTTATTGCGGGTGCGGGTCTTACTGGATGTGTCATTGCAGAAAGAGCCGCCGCTAAAGGTTTAACCTCTTTAATTGTAGAAAAAAGAAATCATATAGGTGGTAATTGCTACGATCATTACCACCCTTCAGGTGTTCTAGTCCATAAGTATGGACCCCACCTATTTCGCACACACAAAAAATCCATTGTGGATTACCTATCTAAATTCACTGATTGGATAGAGGGTAATTACCGAGTGGAATCTTTTGTTAATGGGGAATATTTTCCTATCCCGATTAACCTCACTACACTTGAAAAGTGGTTTAACCGTTCTCTATCCAAAGAAGATGCGGCAGATCTCTTAGCGAGTTTAGGAGATAAGGATCTTATACCTAAAAATTCGGAAGATTTTGTTATCAGTCGTGTAGGTAGGGAGTTATACGAAGCGTTTTACTTAGGGTACACACTTAAGCAGTGGGATCTTCACCCTAAAAACTTAGCTCCCGAGGTATGTGGCAGGATACCTGTGAGGCTTTCTAGGGACTGGCGGTACGTCAATCACAAATACCAGTTGATGCCTAAAGATGGTTATACGCAGATGATTCAAAATATGATTAACCATCCTAAAATTCATGTCCTACTCAATACGGATTTTGAGAAGGTAAAGCACGCTTTCCATCCTAAAAGGACGATAGTATATAGTGGACCTATAGATACATACTATCACTACAGTTTAGGGAAGCTTCCGTGGCGATCTTTGAAATTTGAATTCAAAGAATTTAACCAGGAATACAAGCAACATTGTCTTTCAATAAATTACCCAAACGATTATGATTATACGCGGTCGGTAGAGATTAAGCACTGCACTAAACAGAAGCACCCTTCCACGGTTGTCTCTTACGAATACCCCACATCTGACGGGGATCCTTATTATCCAATCCCTTCAGTGCAAGGAAAAGAGATGTATGCGAAATATTTAGAACTTGCGCAGAAGGAAAAGGGTGTGGTGTTTGCAGGAAGGTTAGCTACTTACTCTTATATAGATATGGACGTAGCTATTGAAAGGGCGTTAGAAACTTTTGAAAAGGATATTGATACCTAAAAAATGCCAAGTATCGGTGGTACTTGGATCTTACAATCGTGTGGAATTTTTGAAATTAGCCATCGATAGCGTTCGTAAGGAAATTCTTGCTGTTTCTTCTAAAATTGAACGTACTCTCTGCTCAAAGCAAAAGTTGAATCCATTATCCGCAGAAATTATTGTAGTAGATGGCGGATCAACTGATGGTTCCCTAGAATGGCTCCTTGCTCAGAAGGATATTCTAACTATTGTTCAGCATAATAGGGGCGTGTGGAAAGGGAAGGAAATTGAACGGAAGAGCTGGGGATATTTTATGAATCTCGGCTTTAAGTGTGCTCAGGGTAAGTACATCTGCATGATTAGCGATGATTGTCTCATTATTCCTGGAGCCATTCTTAATGGCTTGAAGTTGTTTGAACAACATCTAGACGCGGGAGAAAAGATTGGAGCATTAGCTTTTTATTGGAGAGATGTTCCGGTCGAGGTTGATTATCGTGTAGGTACCATCTTTGGGGAGCCATATGTTAATCACGGTATGTTTCTACGTAGTGCCTTAGCAGAGGTAGGTTATTGCGATGAAAGAAGCTATAAGTTCTATCTCGGAGACACTGATTTAGGACTTAGAATGCGAGCCGCTGGGTATCGTTGCTTAGCCTCGCCAGATTCTTACGTAGAACACTACGCACATGCTAATCCTGAAGTGAGAGAATCCAATAACTCATATCAAACAGACCTCAAATCTTGTGTTAAGATTTGGGGAGACATTGTTAATAACCACGACTGGCGGTGGAAGACATTTCAAGACACACAAGATACTATAGGGATTTGGCAGAATGCTAGGATTCAATGATATCAGTTATACTCCTGGATGTTACTACCAGCCAGGACTTGGAAATCAAATGTATCAGTATGCTGCTTTAATGGGCATAGCTTCCTATAAAGGCTATGAGTTTTGTGCTCCGCTATCCAGTCCTATATCTCCCAGCAGTTTGCTATTGCCCTCTTTGTGTTTTAAGCTAGAAGGAGCTAATTTTAACTGCCTACCTTCAGCACCAAAATATGAGAATACCAAATTTGACTTTAATCGTCAGTACATGGAAGTCTGTCCGGACGAAGTTACTTTGGCTGGTATTAGCTTCTTTTCTGTAAAGTATTTTAGTCATATCGAAAAAGAAGTGCGTGCCGCCTATACCTTTAAAGATGCTATTTTAGCGGAATGCCTAAAAATACGAAAAGCTATCACCGCTGGAGATGCCATAGCGATCCAGGTACGCAGAGGTGATTATACCGCTAGCATTTTAGGGGTGTGTTCCGAACACTACTATCACGGCGCTCTAAATAAACTAGATGGTAATCGTCGAGCTACTATTACAAACTCGCAATTAGGGGGTAAGCGTGCTGTTAGCAACAAGCCGGTTTTGGTATTCTCTAATGATCCCGCTTGGTGCCTATCTAAATTCAAGGGAGATAGATTTAGATTTATTGTAGATAAAGATAGCCGTCACTCTCATTCCAGTATGTCTAGCGCCACGCAACTAAATGTCGAAACTAACGATAGGGTTATATTTGTAGAAGATTATAGATATAGCCTTTGTCTTATGACCCTGTGTAACGATTTCATTATCTCCAACAGCACGTTTGGTATTTGGGGTGCCTGGCTCGCAGAAAATCTAAACAGGGTTATTCGACCACAAAACTTATGGATCAAGCCTCTGCCTAACGATAAAGATTATTACCCTAAAAGTAATAATTGGACACCCTTTAGGGGATGGTAATGAAAAAATTTTTCATAACATATGGTAATAATTATTTTATTAGGTCTCGTGAGAGGATTAAGCAAGAGGCTTTAGCCCTCGATCTATTTGATTCTATCGCTGCCTATGCTCCACAACATATCTCCAAAACTTTTCTCCAACATACCAAACCTTACATACAAACTAAGAAGGGCTATTTTTTATGAAAACCCTATGTCCTTAAGACTACTTTCGATCTCATGAAAGATGGCGATCTTTGTGTTTATGCAGACGCAGGATGTACTATTGAAATTTGCAACAATTTTAGAGTACCTATCCTTGTTAGATTCGTCGAAGGCGATCCTATCTCTTCAATATAATCAAGAGCTAGTACGGCTTTTAGAGAAATTTTGGAGTACAGAGAAAATATTTGAGCATCTCGGTGTCGGTGTAGACAGTACATTAAGGGATACTCCTCAGTTATGGGCTGGTGTGCTGTTTTTTATAAAAACCCCACATACCAGAGAGCTAATAAATACTTTCTATGATTTAGCCATCACACATCCAACGTTGTTCACTGATATACACAATGAGTATAAGAGACATCCAGGCTTTATCGAAAATCGCCACGATCAATCGATACTGTCAATTTTAAGGAAGCAAGCAGGGACTGAAGTTGTTATTATGCCACCAACAGGATTTGGAGACACAGATATTTCACTACCCATTCGAGGGACTCGAATACGTGACTAACCAACGTTGCTTTAAACAACAAATATGATATATTGAAATGCATGTAGAAACTTTTGAAAAGGAGATTAGTTGAAGACAGCTTTAATTACTGGAGTTACAGGTCAAGATGGAGCCTACCTTGCTAGGCTCCTTTTAGATAAAGGCTACACCGTCCACGGAATTAAGAGACGCAGTAGTTCTTTTAATACCGCTAGGGTGGACGGGATTTATAAGGATCCGCATTTAGGGGGAGAATTCAAACTCCACTATGGAGATATCACTGATACCTCCAATATGCTTTCCCTTATTACTAAAATTAAGCCCGATGAGATTTACAACCTAGGAGCACAGAGTCACGTCCAGGTGAGCTTTGAGACTCCTGAATACACGGCTAATGTAGATGCTGTAGGCACTCTTAGGTGCTTAGAAGGTATCAGGCAGAGTGACAAAGAGATTCGTTTCTACCAGGCATCAAGTAGTGAGATGTACGGGAAAGTGGTAGAAACCCCGCAAACAGAAACGACGCCCTTCTATCCTAGAAGTCCGTATGGTGTAGCTAAACTTTACGGTTATTGGATTACGGTTAATTATAGAGAATCGTATGGAATCCATGCGAGCAATGGCATCTTATTCAACCATGAGAGCCCTTTTAGGGGTGAAACCTTTGTGACAAGGAAAATTACAAGGGGTGCAGCGAGGATTAAAGCAGGTCTAGAGGATTGTTTATACCTAGGGAACTTGGACGCCTTACGGGATTGGGGGCATGCTAAGGAATATGTAGATGGCATGTGGCGTATGCTTCAGCGCGACACGCCAGATGATTATGTTTTAGCTACTGGTAAAACCACGTCTGTTAGAGACTTTGCCTCCATGGCTTTTAAATATGCCGAAACCCCTATAGAGTTTGTAGGTGAAGGAATAGCTGAAAAGGGTATTTGCTGTACGACAGGTAAAGTGGTGGTTAAAATCGACCCTAAATACTACAGACCTGCCGAGGTGGATCTTCTACTTGGCGATCCTAGTAAAGCAAGAAAGCTTCTAGACTGGGAAGCAAAAGTATCCGTAGAAGAATTATGTCAAGAAATGATGGAATCTGATTTGAAAGAGGTTAAAAATGCTTAAAGGAAAAATATACATTGCGGGACACAGAGGTCTAGTGGGTAGTGCTTTGGTGCGTACCCTCAGAGCAAAGGGTTATGACGATTTAATCCTAAAGACTAGAGAAGAACTTGATTTACTAGACGCAAAAGCTGTTGATAAATTTTATAAGAAAGAATCTCCGGATGTTGTCATTTTAGCCGCTGCTAAAGTGGGCGGTATTCAAGCTAACAATACGCAGCGTGCAGATTTCATCTACCAGAATTTAATGATTCAAAATAATGTTATCTGGGGAGCCTACAAAGCGGGTGTGAAGCGCCTAGTCTGTTTAGGATCATCTTGCATCTACCCTAAAAATGCCCCTCAACCTATGCCTGAATCGTGCCTTCTCTCTAGTCCTTTAGAGCTTACCAATAGACCCTATGCGGTAGCTAAAATAGCTGGATTAGAACTGGTTAACTCCTTAAGGAATCAATATGGGTGTGATTATTTTTCAGTGATGCCGACGAATCTTTACGGCATCAATGACAATTTTCATCCCGTCGATTCTCATGTCTTGCCAGCTTTTTTGCGTAGAGTGGTAGAAGCCAAGGATGAAAAAGAATTAGTAATATGGGGATCTGGAACCCCTAAAAGGGAATTTCTATTCTCTGATGATTGCGCCGAAGCAATTGTGTTTCTTTTAGAGCAGAAGAAACTTAAATTCCCTTCTCAGTATGAATCGCATATCAACATAGGCTCCGGGCAGGAGATTAGTATCTTAGATCTCGTACTATTGATTTCTAAGATTGTAGGATTTAAAGGGGTGGTTCTTAACGATCCGTCAAAACCAGACGGTACCATGCGTAAACTGTTAGATAGTGGTATATTAAACACTATGGGGTGGGCAGCTAAAACCCCTTTAGAAGATGGTATTAGAAAGACCCTTGATTGGTATCATAGTGGCGTAAATAAAAGAATGTAACAATATAAGTCACGCCTTATAGAATTGCAGCGCAATCTCAATACTGTACGCGGCTCCTACGTCATGCCTGAAGGCGTAACGTAGTTTATTGGTGTGATAGCTAGCATTGTACGAAAGTCTCTTAGCTGTCCTACCATCTAAATTTATTGTGCTCTTAGGCTGGATAAATTTAAGGTTACGCCCTCCGGTTAGGAGTTCTTTACTTCCACCCATAGAGCTAGGCAGATCGGGTACCGCCGTCACCCAAAGTCTAACGTCTTGTGTTATCGTATCAGAAAAGCGTATCTCTCCGCCGATGATATCGTAATCAAACGTTGGCTCCCAATCGATAACAGTTTTTATGCAATTAGCAGTGAGGTAACCGGAGGAGCCGTAGGCAATTTAGATGCCTTGGTGAACAACAAGGCACAAGCTGCCTTCCTACACTCAGATGTCTTCTTTGCCACCTCGCAAGCCGACCCCACCTATAAGAGGTTTCAAACCCTCTTAGCACTGCACCCTGAACCTATCCATGTCCTAGCTTTGCGAGACTCCAAGACGGCTAAGAAAAGTACCTTAACCTTTGGCAAAGCCGAGTTTCGCAATTTAGGGGATGTTGCAGGGTACGCTGTTGGAGCCGCAGGCGGAGGTGTGTATACCGCTAAAATCCTTAAAGGACAAGGCGACGGCGGATTTGATATCGTCACGTTCAACTCCGGCAAGGAAGTCCTAGAGGCTCTAGAACAAGGACAGATCGCCGCAGCACTCTTTGTCGGTGCCGCCCCACTGCCAAACTTAACCGCCTTAGACAAATCGAAGTTTAAGCTGTTACCGATTGGAGAGGCGATTACGGCTAAGGTCAAAGGTGTGTACCGTCCCGTCAGTATCAACTACGCCGGACTGACCGGAGGTCCTATCCCCACCCTAGCACCGCTATGCACCTTGATGACGAGGAAATTCTCCACGCCTGAGAAAGTAGGCATGCAGAAACAATTTCGAGAATGCTTTGCTAAGCATTTGAACGAACTAAAAGACACAGGATCGCCACATTGGCAGCAGGTCGAAGCTAACGACCATGGCGTGCTTGATTGGTATGAGATCCCTTGATCCCTTTCAAGCCTAGTCAGAAGCACGCTCTTGGAGTCACCCCAGACATCCAAGAGCGTGTGTGCTTATTTGAAATTTAGGATCCTGGAAAATTTATAGCTGTTTAATTCTAGTACCTTACTAGTTGCGGGCTAAAGTTTTCATCTGGGGATGCCGATGAGTGTCAGGTAGTTTTTAAACTTATGGGTTGTTCTATGGAACATAGAAATGAAGTTCAGATGATTTATAAGATCACCATGGCTACAAGCCATCTTCCCCTATCTATGCTGGAAGATATAGATCCGATAGATCAACACATCCAGTTTAGTGCCACAGCCTCCTTCAATAAAACAGCCGACGAAATAGTTGAAGTCGCAAGGCTTGACGGAGTAATTGTTAAGGGTCATGTTAGGGGAACAAATGTGTCCCTAGAGGTCGGCATGGATGAAAGTAACCAACTTTCCACTATGTGGTGGGGTTTACTTAAAGCGGAGAAGAAACTCCCCTTAAGGGCGTTGGAATTATATTCTAAAATTATAGTTTTAGAAACCTTGAGAGTTCCTCCGGAATTCAGAGGTTTCAATATCGGTGCTAATTTGATTGAGGCTACCGTTGATACTCTAGAAGACTATGGTTGCTTGTTTATACTAGTTGCTTACCCTATTCCTGATCAAGAGGATCAACCTAGAATTCCTGAAAAGCAAGGAGGACTGAAGGGTAAAAAAAGTCTAATTTCATATTACGAAAAAGTAGGATTCAAGTTGATAAATCAAAAGTCGGGCTTGATGGCTCTAGATCCGGAATATATTCGTAAAAGATTGCCTGTGTATAGCCCTTTTGATTTTGATTTTCACGCCAACGACTAAGGGAGGGTTTGAAAGTTGAGGCAGAAAAGACACACGCCGTTCGAGATAGAAGAGGCAAAAATTAAGTTTCTAGAAATTATGAGAACAGTGCCTGAGGCGATTTGCCAATGGAAAAGGGATTTGCAATGGAAGGAATTAAAAGTTGAATACGAGATCTTAAACCCAGGTACGGGTATGGGCAAGGCGAAGACGAAGCAGGTGTTAGGTAGCGAAGCACCCTCTTATGTAAGGTTTATGGCTGAAAAGCAAAACATTTCATCAGAAAGTGTGAGCAAGGGCATAGCGAGAGCTAACAGGTCTTCGGAGAAGACCTGGGATGCATATAAGAACGGGCTGTTAAAACCCTCCACCGTGGATGCAATTATACAATTGGATGTTAACGATCAGGACGAGATCTTGCCAAAGATCCTGACGCTCAAGAAATATGTTGAGCAGAAGGCGTTTATTGAAACCTTTAAGAATAATCGCTTGGGGCGTTAAGACACCAACGCCTCCTCCCTAATCTCCTCCTGCCCACCAAACAACTCAATGACATCCGCTTTTTTAGCTTTTTTGCGAGATTTTTTCTCTTCGGCTACTTGATAAATTTCGTTCTTAATACCTTCCCAATCCACCGTGGATGGATCTTTGTGCTCCACACCCAAATTCTTTAGATGCTCTGAAATGAAAGCGGATATGTCGTTTAAAGATACGGTGTAGGGGACGACAATTAGAGCATAGCCGTTATTTTCGCACCATTGGACTTTCCAGGTATCTTTGACTTTTTGATACCTGAGGTTTTCCTTTCTCCGCAGAACGCCTTAACTCAAAATATCTAGTAGAAAAAGTATGCCCTCTATTACATACTGCTGTAACCCTGGTGTCTCCATTTTTGACTTCACTACTCTTGAAAGTCACATCTGCTTTTTTTACAAACTGCTAAAATGTCCTCCTCCGGCACCCTCCTACCCATTACGCCCCCATAATTAAAAATTAATTGTCCTCCCATTCTACCTGTCTTTAAAATTTTTTCCAGTACCAAGTACCAGTTATTTGAGGTAAGATTATCTATGCTTAAGAACCATATTTTAGAAAGATCGCATGACCACATATATCGATCCTATCTCACTTCTCCCACCCCGCTTCGGCGAACTCTACTCTGATAGAAACATCCTATTATCTGGACAAGCCTCATGGGGTGGGATTGCAACTCCTCTTCTCACAACGCAAGGCGTATCTATTCTTGTTACGCCTAAGGGTGGTGGAGCCTTAAGTGTATGTCTCCTACCTAACCAAACATACGCGCTGCCGGTAGACGGCTATACTGTATGGGTTAAACTAAATCGCTCCCCCGGCGTACACACATTGCTTTTTGGTACAGATGTTTTAATATACGATAACGTGTCCATCCCGACTCCAAGTCAAGACTGGCTTCCAGCATTCACAAGGTTCAACGATAAATGTTACGCCCATGGCGGCTTTGTAATCCCGTCCATCTTGACTCAAATTGGTTTGGCAAAAAATTCTGACTATGAAATCGTAGTAGGATCCGCCACTGATCCTAGAACCACATACACCTCGCTAGCACAGGCTGTTCAAGACGCTCAAAGCGGATGGTCTATCTTAGTTTTATCGGGAACCTATTCCTTTGCGGCACCTGCACAAGGGGGGATTGATGCGCAAAGCGCTTTAGCATGGACAGGTAAGACCCTTTACATCACAGGCGAAGGTCACTCCACCGTCATTCAAAACACTGGCAGTTTAACTCGTGCCTTCGGCATTCAAAACTCCACCGGCTCTATCGTCAAAAACATTACCCTCCAAAACTTCCCCCAAGCCGTTCAATTTGATGCCTCATCAGACTCTATCCTAGAACTCTGGCAAGCAGTCGCCGCAGGATATACGGACCCCACATACATCAATGCTTCGCAGAATAATCAGGTCAATCTAAATATCGAAAGTGCAGGGTTAAGCCCAAGCAGCCAAGTGAGAAAATACATCATTGGCGGCTCAAGCTACTACCTAGACGCATCCGGAAATTTCGTCTTTACGGGCGTAGGAAACTTCACAGGCAGCAGTGTCACGTTTAGTGCCGCGACACCTGTTTTTGTTAAGAGCCTATCCGGTACGCAAAATGCGGTGGTGACGGATGCGAGCAATCAATTGAGGAGCCTATTGTACGGCGACTTCAACGCACCGCTGGCACTTGTGCAGAGGGATTCAATAGGAAGGTTTTCTGCGTTTAATGCCCAGTTTTCTGCCTTATCTATCAACCAAGCCGTGGTGACAGATGGGTTTGGTTATCTAGCTAGCCTAGCCTACAGAGTCGGAGAAGGTGTAGATGAATTTAACGCAGGCGACACAGGAGCTAACACACTTGTAAAGCGTGGACCAGATGGAACAGTTAATGCTTGGAACGTCCTTGTGTACAATACGCTCTTTGCGTCTGGCGACTCGTACATTAATCCCTATTCCAACCCCTCGTCTTTAGACTATATCTACGGATACACAACGGCGGAATTCCAACTAGTCAAAGCGATAGCCGTTAATGATTTGGCTAATCAGCTACAAATTGACCATATTAAGAGCCATACGGGAGCTTCAGGATCAGATACTAACCCGCCTACCGGAAATAAGGTATATTGGTCTTGGGATAATCCGCATACAGGGTATTTAACACCTTGGGTAGATATAACACCTGAAGTAAGTTTATGGACGGGAAATATTCACTGCAATGGAGTTTACAGAGGACATACTGGAAGTGAGATCTCAAACTTTGGAGCACAAATACAAACGAGATCAAATGATTCGATAAGTTTTGACTACACTACAAGTAGCAGTCCCGGTTGCACCCCATCAGATCCCTTTGAACAAATTGGTAGTATTAAGTTCCTTATAAATGATGCCACTAAATTTGAGGTGGTAGAAGTGCTAGGCGGTCCTGATCTTACTATGGGATGTCCATTTAGTCAGGATTATATAGTGATTAAAACAAATAACAGAACATTAAACTTAACATTAAGCGGGGGACCGACCACTTCAAAAAGCTTCATAATCGATCACCCTTTAGATGCCGACAAATACCTAATTCACGCCTGTATCGAAGGTCCTACAGTAGATGTTTATTACAGGGGCGAGGCACGTTTATCTGACGGTGCGGCTACCGTCACCCTGCCGAGTTATTTTGAAGCATTAACCAAAAAAGAAAACAGGACAGTCACGCTAACCTGTATTGGGGGATGGTCTAAGTTGTGGGTGGAGGGTGAAGTTACCGATGGCATGCTGACAGTTAGAGGCGATGTTCCGTCGCAACGCTTTTACTGGGAAGTCAAGGCTGAGAGAGGATCCATCGAAGTGGAGCCGAGGAAATCTGATATTGAAGTCTTCGGCGATGGACCTTACAGGTATTACAAAGTTAGTTGAGAGTTTTGAAATCACTAACGGTACCGAGTTTATTCGGATTTGTTGTAGTCTTCATGGTATTTAAATCAATCGAACCTGTTACTTCTCCTACAGCATCTGTCAGACCTAAGCCGTCAGCCTTGCCTGCGAAATGTACGACATTGCGTTTTGCATCGACAGCTACGGCAGTTATTGAAATGCCGGAAGGCAGAATATTCTTTTCGGTGTTAGTGTCTAAATTATAGAGGAGGAGTTTTTCGACATATCCGTCCGCTTTATTACCATCCATAACCGGAATTACCACCAAACCCCCATCTTGTGCAATGTGGACTAGCTCACCGCCGCCAACTTTCTGCATGGTACCACTGGGGTACACCATATTTTTTAAAGGAAACACCTGCCTTGTAGGGTAAAATTGAATAAGAGCGTGCTTAGTGCAACCTTTTTGGCATCCAAGTGCAAAATACTTTTCACCAACTTTAAACCCTGTACGTGTCTCCGCGAAAAAACCATCTGGAGACGGGATTTTTTCTAGACCCGCAGGGTTGTATTTTGAAAGATCACCCTCAGCATCCCGCATAACATAAATATTTCCATCTGGAAAAGTTACCGGCTGACCCATTGCAAGAGGTAATTTTTTCACTTCCCCAGACGAGGAAGAAACATGCAAGCTATTTGCACCCACGCGATAGGCAACATCGCCAGCGTCAGATATAGCGAAATCGCCTATTTCGCCGGTAGCAATGGGCGTCATTTTACCTTGGTCTAGCTTGCGTAATAGTCCACCAATGTCATTTTTACCTGCCGCACGGTAATACAAGGTGCCATTTTTATCGAATTGAATTGGGTTTGCCCCGTACATACTAAATATGTCATAGTCAACACACTTCAAAATGCCATTGGAATTATCTGCGTAGACTAAAACACAAGTCGGTATTGCGGTACAAAGAGTGCCTAATGCCACTTTTGCTCCATCCCAGCAAGTTTGTATTTTTGTTGCCTTGTCATATCCGGATTGAATTTTGACTCCATCCGGTAGCAAATTAATGCCTTTTTTAAAAGCTAAGAAAGTATAATTGTTTTGTACATACAGTTTTTCTACAACAGCACCTGGATTAAATTTACTGAAAGCACTACTCATAGTCCCGTCAGCATTGATTCTTTGCAGATTGGATTGCGGTTCATCCGCAAGATTTAAGGCAGCAGAAGGTGCAGTTAAAGCTAAAGCAACCGCTCCTTGCAGGTCTATGGCGATACTGCCGGGAGCAGAAATCTGTCCAGCATCAATTGGTTTTTCAGGGTCGTTAGATGCGGTATTGTTAGCATCCCGCACATCTTTACTCGTAGCGGATTTTTCTAGCTTGCCACACCCCAACGCGAGGCTTGCAATGGTTAGTGTTAGAATGGCTTGTGTTGCGTGTTTCATGTGTGTCTCCTTTGATTGTGCTGACATACACCTTATCGGCACACTTTCTGGTATACTTTAACCGCCGAGGCATAACATGATGATATTATTGATGTGAAAAATAAAGACAGTGAAAATAGGGGGTTGCTTTAGGTTAAGTTTTAATGTAATATGCCGATAAGTATTTTAATATGGGGGGTGTTATGCGGTATTTAGCTAAGATTGAGGCAATGAGCAGGGGTGTTGTCGTCCTAGACGAAAATATTACTGCACTCAGATTGCTTCTTCAGGCTCGCAATATCAAGGTCATTGTGCCTCCTGTCGGGATGAAAGATCCAGACATTATAGCTACCCTGCTCCCCCACCGGATTTTGATCACTAACAACGAAAAGGATTTTGTTTCCGAAGCCTCTTCGTTTGAATTTGGGATTGTGTCCATACCGCAAAGCTTGATGGCTGATCCAGAAAAAGCGGTTAAAGCAATCAGCGATGCATTAACTGAGCATAGCTTGTGGTCTAAGAGGCACGGCTTCTTGGTCAGAATAACTTACGGCGGATCTACTTACAAAGAGCTTAAAGATTAGCTTTGGTAGATGCAATACGAACTTGTTACATAGATTAAAAGAAAACCACCCCAACCACGCTCAAACTGTCTAGCCGCCTGTTGCATAACACCTCCTATATGCTTATCGGCATTCTATCAAAAAACTTTAATAAAATCTATACTTTGAGATAACTATCTGTTTTTATTTGACAGGTTGTCCGCGCAGCACCTAAGCTATAGGGTGTCCTGTTGTAGGAGGTTGGCTTAGAGGCAGCCATCCTTTAAAGAGTGGATTTGAGCGGGGGAAACCGCTATTAGACGTGGCTACGATCCCTAGAAAGCCATGGATTGACTTGCTCCCTTGATCAAGGAGCGGGATGCGGTGACTGTGGATTGCGTTTCGCAAGAGCGGCATGTCGGAATCACCCCGGCATGATTTTTGAAGGTTGTCCTCAAAAAAACCGCTAACCCCTTTGGCGTAAAAGCACACTACATGGCAATAGAAGCACCCCGGTAGGCAAACGACCGGGGTGCTTTTATTTGAAGAGATCAACTATCCTTTTAACAATGCCGCCTACTGCTCCCATTACAATTTGAAAAATAACGCTCAAGATTGCCGCCAGGCATAGAAGTACAATAAGAGCGGGTCCAATCACTGCACCAAAAGATAACCAGAAATGAAATTCTCCTGAGACTAGGTATGTGGCAAATCCCCCCACAGAAAGCCATAGCATAGCGGCGGAAATTCTGAATTTTAAAAGGAGCAATACTGCACCTAAGAGGGGTGCCACAAACAAGTACACGGACATTCTACTATCCACGCCATTATTTAAAAATGTGGTTATGCCGAGGTACCAGCTATCATAATCCCCACCCCCGCAAGCTGTTAGGTGGGCATGTTTACATGCAGCAATAACTGCGCCGGAATGAAAGTGCTTAAAATAAAGAATGGCTATGATGATGCCGACAAAAATGCTCAAGCGCACATCTAAAAAAAATATTGCTTGAGCCTCTTTAGCTATTTGTAGTTTTTTCTCTTGAACCATTTGCTGATATAATAATTCCTCACGTTTTTCCTCAATCCACTTTTGCCTACGCCTATTGGCATGTTCGATAGCTTCTCGCTTTTGTTCTATCGATTCGAGGAACTGTGAAAAGTTGACACCCGCAGGTACCCGGATAGGCTCTCCATTTTCATCTGAGGTATAGGTAGGCATAACGCAACTCCTGGAAAGTTGAAGTACACCCACCTTGTCGGCAGATAGCCCAAAACCTTTACTCTAAGCAGTGTAAGTAGTTGATTTAATTAATAAGAAAAAGTAATTGTTTTTCCAGTAAACAAACCCGCTACCTTGAAGGTAGCGGGTCATGGCTTGTTAGGTTAGTAAACCATCGTAGGTAGGAAGTTTATCCAAGTTTCTGCGGTGACGTTAGTAACGTAGGCGGGTAGGGAAGCGTCTTTTACGAGATCTTTTGCTTGAGTGATCGCCACAACTACTGGATGATCCACAGACAGTTTCGCTGCGGCAGTGGCTCTTTGTGCATTCAGAAGACCACTAGCCACCTTCGATTTATAGAAGGGGTGAATATCTGCGGTACCTAGGATAATCTGCTTAACTTCACTAGGGGTGAGGGAGGGATTAAGGGTTTTTACGGCACCTGCAACACCGGCTACGACGGGAGCGGCTTGGCTTGTTCCCGACATAGTAAGGCGTGGTCCTCTCGGTGAGAGGGATTCAATGCCTACTCCAGGTGCGGCAATATCCACGGTTTCTCCGAAGTTTGAGAAGGTTGCTACGTCACCTGATGGAGTAACCGCCGCTACGGATATGGTATTAGAGTGCTTCATGCTTGCAGGTGCTACTGGGTGGACATCATTACTTGTCCCATCATTACCTGCGGCAAAGACAAACAACGTATCGGGGGCAGAAGTCACCAAAGATTGTTGGGCGTCTACAACTTGCCGGGTAAGAAATAAAGCGTACTCCTCAATTAAAGCATCTGACGGTTCTTCTTTATTTAAAGCGAGGCGCAAGAGCGGGGTTACCAAACCTCGTGCTTGTGGGACACCAAAGCCAAACGAACCGTTGACCACATCTACTTTATGGAAAGCTAGGTAGCTGCCGATAGGCGTGAAGACAGAAGCTTGTACTTTAGCAAAAGCGATTAAGCCTCCTTTAATAAGGTACTTTACAATCCAGTGGGGTTCTTTCCCCTCTAGTTGAGCTTTGCGTACTTGTTTTTCAAGATCTTGAAAAGGGCTTGAGGTAGGGATAAGTCTAACGGTAAGTACTTTGTTATCTGCGCTTTGTGCGGCGACAATACCTGAGACGTGCGTGCCGTGAGCAAAAGCGGCAAATTGCATCAGCCTGCTTCTAAAATCTTTATCCCCGGCTTTTTCTTTCAGCCACTCTTTATCCCCGGTTTCCTCTTTACCTAAGAGGACCTTGGTTTGGAGTGAGAAGAATTTCTTAACATCCTCGTTTAGCAATCCAGCTTGGGTGATGTCGATTAAGAAATTATCATTTTTGATAAAATTCCAGCCAAAAACATCATCCACTTTCCCATTACCATCTTGGTCTACTTGATCAAAGGTTGAGTCTACAGGGTTACGCCAAATATGCCCTTGAAGATCTGGATGGTCTGTATCTAAACCGCTATCAATAACCGCTACCGTAGAGGCATAACTAGCCGCAGAAAACCCTAAAGACAGCACCAACAACTTTAACATAAAATCCCCCTAAAATTTGATTAGGAAAAAAGACTAGTATGATTCGACTAGATAAATCAAGGAGCATTTTCCAGGAAACTTTGACCTCCCGGATAAAATTCCTAGCACCTGAGGACTTTCCAGGTTAAACTCCAGACAACCTTCTGGAGAGTCCAAAATTGATCTTCCGCTACCCCGGTGCAAAATCCAAGTTTCTGCCGATATTCCGCCGTGAGTTCTACCCCTTGATAAGGGGTTCTTTCACGGATGTATTTGTCGGTGGGGGCAGTGTTTTGCTAGACGTAGCGGAGCAGTTTCCAAAGATCAAATTGCACGCCAACGATCTCAATGAGAACATCTCTGCGTTTTGGCGTCTAGTAGCCGAGGGTTACTCCCTAGACCCTTTATTTCAACTGATTGATGTCCCCCCTACTGTCGAGCTTTTTTACTCTCTTAGGGAGACGCCTCCGGTTTCTATTTACGACTATGCTTACCGGGCATTGTTTTTTAACCGCACCACGTTCAGTGGGATTGAGACTTCAGGACCCATCGGTGGTCGTGAGCAAAAAAGTAAATGGACGGTGGATTGCCGTTATAACGCAAAAAAATTGAAATTAGAAATCCAGAAAGCTCGTAACTTATTAGTGGGTAGAACTACTGTCACACAGTATGACGCCACACTTTCTTTAAATAATTTCTCGGGATTTCTCTACTTAGACCCTCCTTATTATGTAAAAGGTGATCAGCTTTACCGTTACAAGATGAATAAAGAAAGTCATCATAAATTAGCTACCCTCTTACGGGATATGCCTAATTGGGTGTTGTCGTATGATGATGTACCAGAAATAGAAGATCTGTATGAAGGGTTTGAAATAAAATATTTAGATGCCAGGTATTCTATAAACGGGGTTAAGACTACGTGGGCAAAGTCCAGTGAAGTATTAATTCGTCCTTACGTGCGGGAGACTTTAGATGCTGCGAGATAATCAAGAACACTTCTTTACGGTAAAACCTAGTAGGCTGATTCGTTTATCCAACGATGATCTTAAGCTAGCAGAAGACTTTTCTTTGTTGCGGACAAAGGATAAGTATCCAGATACTAGGCAAACTAATTTTAAGAAGTTGTATGCGGATTATCTTGTGGGCTCGCTAGTGGAGCTAGCAACGTATAGACACCTACCGGATTGTCCGCCGCCTGATTTAAATTATTATGAACCAGGCAGGAAATCTTGGCGGGAGGATTTCACTTATGGTGAGTATAAAATAGGTTGCAAGGGTCAATGGGTGTCTCAAGCTAGAAAGTTTGGGATGAGTTGGACATATCAATACAATAGTGAGTCTTATAGACGAGATTCGGGTTTAAACTCCCCAGAGGGGTTTCAGGTATACGGGATAGTTAAGGACGAGGATCCGCGCTGCGTGGCTATAAAAGCCGTCGTTTATTCCTGTGAGGTTATCCCACACATCTTAGACCTCCCTAAGATGGAAAAATACCAGGATAGTAAACGTGTCGTATATTATGCTCAACTAGAAGAGAGCATAAGACAGGGTGCTATCAAGGATCTGGTGTTTTCAAAGATTTAACTTCCTATTGAAATCTGGAAATGTTAGAATTTTGTCCAGTAACCAATTTTATTCTCAAGGAGATATATGCAAAACGTTAGAGAAACCAAAGCCTTGCCTTTCCTCGCTCTGCTTACCCCGGAGGACCGTTTGAGTATAACGGATCAGGAGATTCCTGAAAGCTTAAAAGCTGCCGCAGACACTCTTGGGGTTGGGAAGATTAGTGATAGTATTGATTTTTCTTTGTCTTTGGGGAGTGTGATTTTTGACATTTATCATGTGCAAACGCAATTGCCTAAGGCTCCTCTTGCGCAAGAGAGAGAAAAAGCTAAGCGCCTTAAGCTTGCCGAGTCTTTAGAGCAGGATGACTTTGAAGTCCCTGAGGACATCAAGCAGCTTCTAGAAAAAACTCTCACGGATGATTCTGTGTGGGAGAAGATTGCGATCTCTACTCACTACAAAGTAGGAGAGGAAAATCGTATGCTCCAACTTAGCAGCGTAGCTTTAGATGTCTTTCAGGATACAAAGAAGGCTCTCATGTCTCTTTTTGTATAATGGATATTTTAGACGAGAAAGTACTTGTTCTTAACAAGCGGTTTTTTCCTTTGCGGGTAGAAACTGTTGAGAAGGTATTGCTTCTTCTCTTCAAAGGTAAGGCAGTCGTCATGGATGACTGCTGGACGAGCTTTACGCTTGACGAATACAGTTCTACTTTTTTTTACAAATTAGACCGTGTAGTCCGGACAGTGAGTCGGATCTACATTGCTCCTGAGGTTATAAGGCTGACGGAGTTGGATCTTGTCTTAGATAAGAAGCTACACCTCACTCATCAAAATATTTTCTTGAGGGATGGCTATACGTGTGGGTATTGTGGTACAAAAGAAGGCAGGATGGAAATCGAGCACATCATTCCTAAGAGTCGGTACCGTGAGTTTGCGCTTAGCTCGCATACTACGTGGGAAAATGTAGTGACTACATGTCGTCCTTGCAATACTAAGAAAGGTAACCGCACCCCAGAAGAGGCAGGAATGCCACTCTTAGTATTGCCTCATCGTCCAAATGCAACCTTGAAGTTTAAGCACGGTAAAACTAAGTCAAGCTGGAATACCTACTTAGGAGACAAAAATGTCTAAACGTATCGCAGAGTTTCTACTAGACAATTTTGGCGAAGAAGCAAGGGTCGTGTACACCTTCCCTGTACTTTTCCCTATGTGGGAAATGGATGGGGAGGGCTACATTGTAAGCACTCCACAAGGTAAAAGGCTGCTCGTCACTAATCACGGCTCACCGCAAATTGCTGACGAATCGTTTTTAACAGAACGCCTTGACTATTATAACGAAGTGGTTACGGCGACAAAAGCAGCATCCGCGAAATTAAAGAATTTTTAAAGGGGAATGAAATGGGATTTTTAATCTTTTTGTTAGGTGTTTTTTTCGCAGTGTATTTAGGTGTTAAATATGCCAATACCGGACATATTGTGGAAGAAACAAAACCACAGCAGGAAGAGCCTAAAGAGCCTGCGAAATTAGTATCGTGAAATTACGTCCAGGACAGAACACCAGAGCCGTTTGTTGATAAATATTGTCCAGAAGTACCATCCGTAGCTGGGAATGTATACGAGACGCCGTGAATTGTGAGATCGCCTGCGGCGGTAACCTGGAATGCCCCCGCCGATATTAAGATACCACCCGTTGCTGTGACTTTAAGCGACTCCGTACCTGCGATTACTACAGAGCCATCAGTTGTGTTAGTAGTGATTACTGCATCGCCACTGTCCACATCGGCATCATAGATGGTTTGAAGATCTATATTAGAGCTAATACTTAATTGTTTTTTATACGCACTATACAAAGTCATAGGTTCCCCCTCCGGATAGATCTAACTAGATAGTTAATTTTCCCCTCTCTAGGAGAAAAAGGTAGAGGTGGCGCTCCTGCCGTGACTCGAACACGGTTCTAATCCTTGAAAGGGATTGATGCTAACCCATACACCACAGGAGCTTGGTAGCGTGTCGGGGAATCGAACCCCGGTCTGAATCTGGAGAGGATCCTGTCCGAACCACTAGACGAACACGCCATAAACGCAAAAAACCCGCTCTAAAAGCGGGTTTTCAAAAAGCAAATGAAAACAAACCGCTTATGTGCAGGTTTGCTCTTCTTCGCTGTTCAAAACAATATACATTTTAAATCCTAAATAAGTTACATCCCTATCTTATGCCACTCTGAAACAAAACGCAAGCATTATTTTAGCCAAGCTGGTCTGGATATTTCGCACTTGCTGAAGATCGGCTCCTGCTTTAGACTTTTCCCATAATCTACACATGTTAAGGAATATCAAGATGAGTAAAGAGAAGATCAAAGCGGATTTAGTGATTTCCATGAAGGCGGGTACCAAGCAGCGCACGCAGGTTTTGCGCATGGTACTTGCGGAGATTTTGTCGGGAGAAAAAGCTGCGCAGCAGGTCTCAGCGGACGCGAGTATTAAGAGTTACCATAAGCGTCTTTTGAAATCTAAAGAAGAGTTTAAGGACGTGCAGAAGCTTGTGGAACTTGACGCGGAAATCGAGATCGTCGGCACTTATATCCCTAAGGGTGCTTCCACTGAGCAGGTCCTCGCTTATGTCAAGACTCTGGACTTATCGAAGCCTTTTGGTGAAGTCATGAAGATCGCACGCACGCAATTTCCTACTGAAGGGAAGTTGATTGCAGAGGTGGTCAGGGAGTTGCAAGCATGAATCTTAGATTAAGAAATATGAAATTTATTACACAGGTTTGCTCGAAATATTCGGTTACATCTAGTGATTTTAAAGATGATCCTGAAAAGGACTTCGACTTTAAAGAATTAAATGAAGCCCTTAAGTTTATGAAAGATAGTGGTCTAATTCCAAAAGGCATTGGAAAGCCCACAAAACCTAGTACGTCTGCGGAGCACGAGGTTGCTTGGGATAAAGATCTATTCCTTTGCTGTTCTATCGGAAAAGATCTCAAAGTTCAGCGGATCCATTCTTCTTGCTAAGGTGCCTTCTATTTTTCTTTGGTCGGGTGAGAACATTTCTCTACTGATAAAGGTTTTAAAAAATAGGCAAGGCACTCGGCGTTTACTTTCCCTATTGGTTACGATGCGCAGATGTCCAAGGGCAGCACCTTCGTTACAGAATAGGTAGCTATGTCCTGATGAGGTACTGATATGTCTTTTATTTGTGGTACGGTTCATGGTGTACCAAAGGAACTTACCTATAGCGGTGACTCTTGACACATCATCGATTAATCCCCGCTCCATAAAGCGGTCAAAGAAGTGTGCAGCAAATAAAAAGGTCACTCTAGAATTTCCAGGTTTACAGAAGTACAAGATCCCCTTGCTGGTTATGCGCCAACGGATCTCTACAGCTTTCACGCTTTGGATACACATCTTCTTTAGAGATGCACCATCGGTCTTGAATTGGCAGATTAAAATCGCCTTTTCCTCATATAGCACCTTTAGATGCACCTGATTTTCAAACCTAAGGACCCGGTTACGGGATAGATAATCGCCGCCCCTAGATAAGATAGTCATACCAAAATCGAAAATGCTAAGTGTGGCTTTCTTAGTTTCCCTCTTGAGCATGATGAGATTGTTTAAAATCTCAAAACCTATATCATCATTAGGTATCGTTCGATCAAAGTCGAAAATCATAAAATTTCCCTTTAAAATGTAGGAGACGCATTCTAGCATACTCCCGCATAAGGGTCACGCGCCGAAAGCCTCAATGTCATCGGCAATGTCCGTGGGATCATACCTTGATTCAGACAAGTCTAAACCCATCTTTTTCTTAGCATTGTAATATTCATCTATGCTTATATTAAGAAGCTTACAAGCATGCATAGCAGTGGAGCGTGGATTAGCTGCCAAGTATGCTCTCACCCTGCGGACCATAACGCGGTCCTCTTTGGTAAGTGGTTCGCCTTGCAAATCAGCTAGAGAAAAATGATTCAATTGGCGGCTCCTCGTAGGGGGGGGGGTTTTGCTTGCAGCATAGCAACGATAGCAATCCATGCAACTAATTTTTGCCTAGACACCCGCTACAATAGAAATCCCACATGTCCCCTGGATCTTTAATCGACACAAAAGGCTTGCCGCAATTAACGCAGGTCTTGTTCGGTTTATCCTCTAGCTGATCTTTTCTAAAGAGAATGAGGCAAGATGTGCAGTAGTAATCCCACAAGTCCCAATCGTCAAAACGACTTAGCATGAAGCTCTTGACACAAAAAACACAGAATTTTTTGCGTGAAATAACCTCCTCCGTGAGGGTGGACAAACCTCAAATATTTAAAGTGTCTTTCCAGAAGGCATCTTTGCAGATGGCAATCTTTTTGGCTCGGAATTTATTTTCATCTCCGTACCACGATGCAAATTCCCTATCCCAATCTTTAAGTGTAGGAATAAGTTTTTTTAATCCAGAATTTTGATCTAAGAAATAGATCTTATAACCTTTCCCAAAAGCTTCGACGACAGCACGTTGCCAAAATCTTTTACCCTTAGCTGTTTGATACTGATCTGTTACCAAACATTCTGTTTCTTTCAACAGGATATCGAAAAATACATGTTGGGGAAGACCCGGAGTATACTTGGAGTTTGGATTCGTCCATACCTCCACTTGCGTTAAAGCCTTTCTCCCAAAAAAACGATTCTTAACTATAAATTTAACGATGTAGTCTAAACGCTTTTCATTACCGTCCAAAAGGACGATCCGATCGGGAAGCCGATACAAATGGACATCCTCAGCTTTAGTTTCAATTAACTTCTTTCGCTTGTCCGCTATATCCCGCTCATACTCTTTGAGATTGTATTCTTTTTTCTCATAAGGCTCCCAGTCCGGTACATTCATAGGCGGCTCTCCTATGACCTGATGGTATTTTGCTTTTACTCGGGAAAACCACATAGCATCACTCCCATGAAACTGAACACTTATCGGGATAATATACCGAAAACTTTAGGAAATTTAAACAACATAATAACCTTATGTTTTTAAAGGTAGTTTTTACCTTTTTGCAGCACTGCACCTACATGCTCTTGCTGCACCGATTTCTGTGCTTTGTCGAGGCATTCCAGAATGGCTTTCAGATGGGCGCTGATTTTCTTTAGGTTGTCATGATGCTCTTTAGCTTCGTCTTTGTCCACGATCGTCACTGCGTCGTAGAGGGCATGCGGGCAGTGCTCTAGAGGGATTTCCCCTTTGATGGCTTGGATCACGTAGCGGCGGAGGGCACGCATTAGAGCTGTCTCTTCTGGTGCTTTAGCTTCAACGGCATATTTGGTAGCAAGGCGGGTATGAAAACTGGACATTATTTCTCCAAATAGATATTGATCTCTAACTAAATCTGTTGCATCCTAGAGGATCACAATTAGCAAAAGGAGGATTTTCGATGACGGACATCACGAATAAAATTATCATCTGTGCAAACGGCGAAGATCGTTTTTACGATTACGACACCTTTGGTGTGGATTTCGATTCCACCGAGCAAGATATTTTGCAAGCCATCTCACCTATGGTGAGAGAGAGCTTAGGAGTTTCTTTGCAAGAAATTAATGGTCACTGGTTGTTTAAAACACGTAAAGCTATGTCTAATAAGAATATCTATATTATCCCTAATTCGACTGCCGGATCTGAGAGTGCTTTAAGTTATCTTGACGATGAAGCTCGCTTAAGGGTGTTTGATACCTTAACTAAAGGGTGCAAACACGTATGGTCAAAGAATAAGCTTATGGACGGACGCAACGAGATCAAAGTCAAAGGTAAAGGGGGTCAGGTAGAGACGATTAAAGAAAATCGTCTAGCCCCTGTCTGGAATACTTTTGCGGATCTTGCTGAGAAAGATCCTTTATTCTTAGCTCACTTTACCTCTTATGCTGTGCGTAAGATCCAGGATAAAGATTTGCTGGTGTTAGCGACTCTTGCCTCTACATTGTCTGATGCGGACGGTACACAATTTTCTGTAGGTTCTGAGTACCGCAAGCCTAACTGGCGTATTGTGGGTCAAGCGGCGGTACAATCTTTAGATCCTAAGCTTGTGCTTAGAGTCTTGCAGCTTGCACATAAGAAAGAAAAGTTCGGCTCTAAAGCCGAGGCTCAGCATTTCTCTAAGCACTTAAGAACAGCGGTACGTAAATATTTGCGCTACCGGGAAGCTAATCCTAAAGCTTTGGACGGTGTGGTAAAAAGTGGTTTGTCTAATGTGTACAAGAGATTGTACCGTTTAGCTCGTGTGGCTCCGTCGCCGGAAGCTTGTAGGATTTTGCGCTGGGAGCAAAAGCCTGGGTTTCCAGGTGCAAATGTCGAACTAGAAAAGAGTCGTTTTGATTTTGCTAATTTGAGTGATGTAGAGGTTGCGGAAAAAATCAGGGCTGAGAGGTTGTCGCCAATGGCTGTGCTGGGAGCCTTGCCGGGTAAGATTTCTCCTGTCGTAGCTGCGTCTATTTTAGAGCAAAGCAGCGGGGATCAAGCCGTTATCTTGACCGAGATGTTTGAGGAGCAAGGTCTTTTAAAGAATGCCGAGGTGAAAACAATTTATGCGGCAAAGATCAAGACAGCTAAGAATGCTTTAGACAGAGTAGAGCGCATCCAAAGTGATATGGCTGCGGAGACGAAAGCAATTTTAGCAGCGGCTAAATCGGAAAAGCGTAAAGATGATGTTGGGGATTTCGGGAAAGTGTTTGTACACATAGACAAGAGCGGTTCTATGCAGAACGCCATCCAACTTGCTGTGGATTGTGGTTCAACCCTTGCGGAATGTGTAAAGAGTCCCGAGAGTAATTTTCATTGGGGTGTTTTCAATGAAACAGGTCAAGTGCTCCCTACTCCTAAATCGTTTGAGAAAGCAGCCTTTCAAGCGGCTCTTTATGGTCAACGTGCAGGCGGCGGGACGGATTGTCTAGCTCTTTATGCTTGTGCTCGTCAACTAGGCTGTCATACCGATATCTATATTACCGATCAAGGACATACGGGTAGAGACTTGTCGGCTATGATTGGCGGCTTTCGCAGAATTGGTTTGAGTGATCCTAGGCTTGTCGTGATTGTCGATGTAAGAGAGGCTGCGTATATCCGTGCGCAAGGTACGCCGCTAAAGAATGCTTTTGAAGCTAAGGGAATTCCAGTAGTTATGCTTGAACCAGCGAAACTCAAAGAATCCGCACTAGTTTCTCAGGCAGTAAAAGCGGCTTTTCGAGGACAGAAAGCCATCCTAGATGAAGTGCTCGCAGAACCCCTACTATCGCTACCTAAGTGGTGGTGGTCCGTAGCAGCTTGACTTAATGACAATTTTCTGTTAGGGTTTTTATACCTTTTACCAAGGCTTTATAGAAAAGGAGGAATAATTTCCTCCTTTTCTTTTTTCCAGATAGAGAAATTTTCTTGACTCACCGCGCCGGATTTGATCTAATATATCTAGAGAGACGGTTCCACATAAAAAGTGCATACAAGCATGCTGTTTGTCGGGGGTTCAAGTCCCTCCTGGTTCACCATCTTATTTATGAGCCAGTAGCTCAGCGGTAGAGCGTCAGCCTAAGAAAAACTTTTAAAGCATTTTAAACTTGAACCGTCTCTCTAACCCCTTTTTCGATTTAGGGGAGTTCCACTAAGCATTTGTTTACAAGCAATACCTCGGTTCAAGTCCGAGAGAACTCTACGAAAGTTGGGTTTTTAGACTAGTTGGTTAAGTCAGTCTTCTACAAAAAGACCTAAGCACAATTAACAAATGCAACTCGAACTCCCCTTTTCCCCCTCTTTATGTGGGGGCGGTTCCACCTAGGTAGTCCATACACGCATCAGCTCAATTGGTAGAGCAAGACACTTCAAAGTTTAGGTTGTTGGTTCAAATCCAACATGCAAAAAATCTGGACTACCGCCTTGAACCGCCCCCACTCCATAGATTTCAGCAAGCTTGCCAAGCCTTTCACGGCTCACGTCCCAGTTTTAAACAACTCCTTTATCTTAAATAAGAAGAGGTACGCGGTTACTGCCTCTGACGGGTGGTGGGTTGTCGAGATCTCAGGCAATAAAGTTAAGGCAGTGGATCCTTATTATTGGGTTACTAACCCGCCTAGTGGTATTGGGTGTACTGGTTACACTTACAATAATGATCTTATCTTTTCTAATTTCGATGTGGCAAAGCGCAAATGGAAATTAGAAATGAAAGCGTTTTTGCATTTCAATGCGGCTGAGACGTTTTCCCCTGTAAGGGCTGTCTTGTGGGAGGATAAGCGTGCATATTATGTTATGCCTTGGTATGAGGATTTTAAGAGTTTAGAGGTTAAGAGTGCCTTTGATACTGAGGCGGCTCTAGCTGACTTAAAAGGGTTGACACCTGAACTCCAAACAGTCCATGTTTTTCATTCTTTAGAGCGTGCTCAGCTAAGAGCCCTGCTTGCCCAGCAGGAGGAGCGCGTGGAACATGAGAGGAGGATGTCTGATGTCGGGTACCGGCTCAAGCATACCTTTGAACTTTCAGGAGCCGAACTTCTTAATTTCTCTAGGAGTGGTGAGCGTTTAATTGTAGAGTGGACCATACGAGGGGGGAGTTACAAGTATAATTCTGTCCTTGATGCCGATACCCTAAGAGTTAGAGAAGCTGGATTTTGTATGTCCGGTGCCGATAGAGATCATTCTGCTACAAGTCTAGTGCTGACTGCCGAGGAGTATGAGAAGGAACATCTAACCTATATTACTAGGTGGTAGGAGCGTCGTTTGATAGAAATTAAACCTTTGGTGCGCAGATTTCTTGAATATCAAGCTAAGCTAAATGCTTAGGCATCTTGGAGTGAGATGCTATATTTTCATTTCCAATTCCACCTAATTCAGATCAAATAGCTGAGACCTTAGATGAAACAAGTTATTTATTTGGTGAGCAACCAAGCAATGAAGCTAGAGAATTAATTCAGTCCTATGTGTTATGTGTTATATTTTGTCCGCCAACAACTAGGTGTCCCCATAAGAAGCGTTTTGTATGAGATATGGGATACTATCTTCAATGAAATAGAAGATTTATATCCGGACCCTGACATTTTAATTGCGTGGTGTGAGACCTACTTGCAGAAGAAATTGATGAGGGGATAGAACCGATGGGCGTGAAAATTCAGATGAAAGTTTACGACGAGGCTGGAAAACTGGTCGAAGTCGTTGAGGTAATGGTTCCTGTTTCTGCTGCACATGCGGCTGAGTACATCATAAAAGAGTGTAAGCGTCTCGGCGAAGCCCCATACCCACCCTTGAAAGAAGCGGAGAAGTTATGACTGCTCGGGAAAAGTCCATTGAAGTTGACCAAGGGAAAATCTTTCTCAGAACTGAGAATGACGGTTGGTCCTACATGCGCCACGGAAAGCAGGAGGCAATAGAAGAAATCACACTAGAGTCTGTGCAGAGATATTTTCCCGAAGACTACGACAGGGTGGTTAGGGAATTAGGGCATTTTACCCCGGAGGATTTGGATGCGAAAAATACAAATGCAGGTAATTGAGAATGCGGCACCGGGCAAGGACCTGATCATCGTGAAGACAAGTGACTCCAATGTGGTGGACATGGCTTGGCGTCCACATGAGGAATGTGTGCCCGAGATCATGACTGACGAAGTGACTTAAATTGGGTAGGAAAATGCGTTGGATCATTGAAGATTTTGAGCGAGACAACTCGTTTGGGCTTTTAGCGGACGAAGTAAGAAGGCAGGGTATTTGCTGAGCTTAAAAGGCGTTTTAAAGAACTCTTAATGCCAGGTGATCCTCTTTATCCAGGTGGAGCTTTCTTCGTAAGACCTGACTCAAACGCTAAGACTTTCTTCGCCACGGTGTTATCAGGAGTTAGAGATTTCGGTACGGAGGATAAGATAAAAAACACCTGGGAAAGATTGTTATACGATCCTCCTGCTACAGAGCTTGTGATCATTGCCCCGGTCAAACCTATCCACAGAGAATGGCGGGTGATTTGTTCAAAAGGTAAAGTGATAACAGGCTCTAGATATAAAACTTGGAATCAAGTAGACTATAAAGCAGAACTCCCTGACGCAGTTAAAGAGTTAGCTCTAGAAATTTGTTCCGGAGAGTTTCAACCTGACCCTATCTATGTTTTGGATATTTTGGATATTTGTGATTCTCCAAGTAAAGGAACATGTCTTCTTGAAGCTGGTGCTCTTAGCGTTGCTGGTTTGTACCATTGTGATCTTGAGGCACTCGTCCGGGAAGCCTCCAAAATTTTAGGATGATTATGCTTTTCTTAAATATCTATTTAGCTTGCGCTGGCATCCTATACACTGTTGTTTTTTTGATGGCATTAGTGAGCGCTATAGTTCAAAAGAAGAAACGTAGCTTCTTACCATTTCAAGTTCTAGGTCTGAGTCTATTTTTATCGTTGCCTACAGCGGTAGGCATTTATTGTTTGCATAACTTAATAGGAAGATGTCCATAGGGAGAATAGTGTTTAACGAATCGGCTCTCATTAAATACGGACGCAGAATTGTCTCTTTATCCAGAGGTAAACCTGCGCAAGTTGAATTCAATTGGATAAAGCTTTTAGAGCATAAATTATCCTTAGGTAAGCATTTTAATCCCGCGCAGGTGGGATTTTATCATGTACACCCACCCGGCTTTGCTACCTACTCCGCTCTAGATGTTGAATGCTTAAAAGGCTTCAATTTAGCCCTTGGGTACCCTGCGTTTTTCTGCATCATCCTTTTTGATGACGAAGATATTTCTAGTACAAACCATCGGCGGTTATGTTATAGATACATAAATGATCAAATGGAAAGTACGGAGGACAATTGCAATTTGATCCCCCGAGATTTAACGATGCTCAAAGCCTGCTCCTATGCGGAGGAATTATGAAACTCTGGAAAATATCCCAAACAGTTAATACTACTTGGGACACTTACCAAGCTGCCATCGTGGCGGCTCCTACCGAAGAGGCGGCTAAAACCATCCACCCAGGTAGTCAAGTTCCACACTTACCGCCCATTTCCTTTTTTCTTTCGTTAGAGACATGGTGCAATCCTCAGGATGTCCAGGTGACATATCTTGGGACGGCTAAGAAAGGCACGTTGCAGGGCGTTATTCTCTCTCATTTTAAGGCGGGTTAAATGTTAGCTATTCTTGATTCTATATGGTTTATAGGTTTGGCAGGATTTGCCTTTTTCTTTCTTTTAATGCTTTGCGAAGTTAAAGAGACCGGATTTTGGTCTTTTGCCTTATTTGTTGCACTTATCGCTGGCGTCCAGTGGTACAGCGTCCTGCACGGTAATAATTTTTGGGTGTATCTTTTAAACCATATTGAGCAAGTTCTCTTATGCTTAGTTGGATACATAGCGGTAGGTATACCGTGGGCAATCTTTAAGTGGTATCTTTATGCAAAAGATCGCCTAGAAGAGTATGAGGTAGCAAAAACTAAATTTAGTAAGTTGAAAGGAAATGAGGGACTTGCTGTTGATGAAATTCATAGATTATGGCTACTGAATGTAAAAGAGGAAAAAAGAACGGGGTGGACGGCTGCTTTCAACGATTTTCCACCGAAGGTAAGCAAGCATAAAGCCAAGATTGCACGCTGGATGTCTTGCTGGTTCACGTCTCTTCTGTGGACATTCCTCAGCGATTTCATCACCGATCTTTTCCGCCGTATAGTGGATCTATTTTCTGGATTTTTTCAAAGGATTTCTAACAGAGTATTTGCTAAACATTTAGATGATTTAAAGGGGTTAGATTGAGCGCTAGAAAAGGCATCATATTAGCCGGGGGATCAGGCACTAGACTGCATCCGTTGACCTTAGCTGTCAGCAAGCAGATGTTGCCTATCTATGATAAGCCAATGATATACTATCCTTTGTCTGTCCTGCTTTTAGCCGGGATGCGCGACATCTTGATTATAAGTACTCCCGCTGATCTTCCCGGATTTAAGCGCCTGCTAGGTGATGGCAGCCAGTTCGGTATTAAGATCAGTTATGCTGAGCAGCCAAGTCCCGATGGACTGGCTCAGGCATTCATTATCGGCGAGGATTTCATCGGCAAAAGCCCGGTGTGCCTGGTGCTCGGTGATAATATCTTTTATGCGCAGGGACTCAGCAAAACACTCCAGGAAGTTAATCGTCAAAAGGAAGCTACCGTTTTCGGCTATTACGTTACAGATCCGGAGCGCTACGGCGTGGTAGAATTCGATGCCTCTGGTAAAGCTATCAGCATCGAAGAAAAGCCGACCAGTCCAAAGTCGAATTATGCAGTCACCGGACTCTACTTTTATAACAACGACGTGGTAGAGATCGCCAAGCAGCTTAAACCCTCGCCTCGTGGTGAACTAGAAATTACCGATTTGAACTCCGTCTACCTAAAACGAGGACAGTTGAACGTCAAAATTCTTGGACGCGGTACCGCATGGCTAGACACCGGAACACACGATTCGCTACTCGAAGCCACTAATTTTGTGGAAGCAGTGGAAAACCGGCAAGGTCTTAAAGTATCCTGCCTAGAAGAAATCGCCTGGCGTATGGGCTATATAAGCAGAGAAGCACTCCTAGAGGCTGGAAAAAAATTAAGTAAAAGCAAATATGGACAATACCTCCTACAGATTGGGAAAATATGATCGTCACAGCAACCTCAATACAAGACCTCATCGTCATAGCACCGAAAATACACCTAGACCCTAGAGGAGAGTTTTTTGAAGTCCATAATACTATCCGCTACCAACTTCACGGAATCCCCACCTTCGTGCAAGATAACGTGTCTAAATCCAAACGAGGAGTGTTGAGAGGTCTGCACTACCAAACGTCTAGACCACAAGCAAAATTAGTCTCAGTACTCAAAGGCTCCATCTACGATGTGGCAGTAGATCTTAGAGTCGCCTCCCCCACCTTCGGATACTGGGAGGCAGTTACCCTTAGCGCAGAAAACCACCTCCAGTTTTTTGTCCCCGAAGGTTTTGCACACGGCTTCTTAGCACTCGAAGAAGACACCATAGTGTCCTACAAATGTAGTGACTACTATAGTCCCGCAAATGAAAAAACACTCCGCTACGACGATCCCTATCTGAATATACCCTGGACAGACATCGGACAGCTAACTGTCTCGTGCAAAGATTTAAATGGGCAGACGTTTCTCACTTATGAGAATGAATTCCTAGATTTGGGAAAAATAAACAACGCCTGAAAATATATGTTTAATAATTACAATGTCTTATACTATGGCATATTTTTTGCTATAGATATATTAGGTGTCCAGACAAAAACTTTAGGAGGATCTATGCGTAACTTACTTTTAGTGTGTTCATTGTTGGCGTCCCCAGTGTTTGCTGAAGAAGTCAAGGCTCCTGCTGCTGTCGAAGCGGCAAAGCCTGCCGAAGCTAAGCCTGCCGAAGCTAAGCCTGTGGAAGAGGCTAAGCCTGCTGTGAAGAAGGCTAAGAAAGCCAAGGCGAAAAAGGCTGAGAAAAAGGCTGAAGAGAAGAAAGCCGAAGCTGTTCCGGCTGAAGCCGCCAAGTAATTTGGTGTTTCTTTGGGGTGTTGGACCGGGAGGTCTAACACCTTTTTTTATTTTTACAAAAGGCTGATTGTATGCTTTCTAGTGTTAAGTTTTACGGCTTAGGTGCTATCGGTAGTAATTTGTTGTTACAGCTTGCCAAGCAGCAACCGAGGCTTAAATATTTCGGGTATGATTTTGATAAGGTAGAGCCGAGGAATATTGGACCTCAGGCATATTTCTTATCTAATAAGAATCAGCCTAAGGTGCATGCTATGCGAGCCATCTTAAGTCAATTTTTGACTAAGGTGGATTACGTTCCTGTGGATGGGAAAATTACGCAGCCATTAGTGGCTGTACCTACTGATACCTTAGTTGTGGATTGTTTTGACAACACGGCTTCAAGGCGTCTTTTAACGCAGGCTAGTGGACATGTGTTCCATGTAGGATTTAGTCCGCAATATACGGCGGAGGGGTTGTGGAGTCCTGAATACGATGCTCCTGGGGATATCCCTGCGGGGAGTCCTGATATATGCACCCTACCGGATGCGGTATCGTTCATCCACTTGGTTGTGAATACCGCATGTTTAACCTTGTTGGATTTTATTCTTACAGGTGAGAAGAAGGGTTTTATTATCACGCCTAAGAGTGGTAATAGGGTGCCTACTATCCGAGATATCTAGATTAATTTCTCGGGAGGGGTGCCATGAGTTTTAAAGAATATACATGCAAGGACGGCGCTGTGAAGCGGGTAGATGTAACCAAGCTTCTGCTGCACTGGCGTAGGGAGCCTGTCGTACAGAGGAAAAGGCGAGACTACTCTCGTTTAAAAGAATGGATCCCAAGCTTAGTAATCTGGACGATTATTGTTGGCGGGATTTTTCTAATCACGAGGTACGCATTTTAAATGCTTGTTGGATTTAAAAGCAATTGTCCATACCAAATGCCTTTTGAAATCACTTTAGGTAGAGTGGGTCCCTTTTATTTTAGTTTTTTTGAATCCTTAGGCTATTCGCGCCGTGATGTTGTAGACACAAGTGTTGCATCTGAAGAGCAGCGAGCTAAATTTTTTAGGTGGCATCATCATGAAGAAGATGAAGTGCGCCAGTGCATCCACGGTACTGGGGTATTTTCGTTTCAAACGGAAAACGGTGTTTTAAATTTAACGGTGGCAGAGGGTGATTATATCATCATACCGGCTAAAACCGTCCACCGTTACAGTGGGGACGGAGAGTTTGTTCGCCACTTTAAAAACGATTTAGGTTGGGAACCCATCTTCCAGCTTGCTTAATCCAGAACCTCCGGTTAAAATTCTGAAATCCAGAAAAATTACCGTGGGGCATCTGATGAAAATATCTATCTTTACTCCGACTCACAATGCTGTCTATTTACCTGAGACGTACCGGAGTATAGCGGATCAAGATTTCGATGAATGGGTCATTGTTAGAAATGGGAAGGCTTTACTACAAGACTTTGATTTTCTAAAGAGTGATCCGAGAGTTAGGATTGTTGATTTTAAAGAAGATGGGATTGTAGGGCTTCTAAAGAATACTGCTTGTCATGAATGCTCTGGAGATATTCTTGTAGAGCTAGATCATGACGACTTACTAGCACCTAATTGCATTAGTGAGATTAGGTCAGCATTTAAAGATGATGATATAGGGTTTGTTTATAGTAATGCTGCATATTTTAAAAACGATTGGACTCCCCCTCAAAGGTTTAACTCCGCGTGTGGTTGGGCTTGGAGAGAATTTGAGTATCAAGGTAAAAAATTAGACGAACTTTTAGCCTTCCCTCCTACACCCGCTTCTGTATCTAGGGTTTGGTTTGCTCCTGATCATGTACGCGCATGGCGTAAAAGCGTGTACCTACAGGTCGGTGGTCATGATAAGACATTGCCGGTCCTTGATGATAGTGATCTGATCATCAGAACCTATATGGTTACAAAATTTAAGCATATCAATAAGTGTCTATACCTATACCGAAACCATGAAGGTAATACGTGCTACAGCCAAACTTGGAATCAGCAAATCCAATTAGGCACTGTAGATCTATACAGAAAGCATATCCACAAACTATGTGAGAGATGGTGTGATTTAAATGAGCTAAGCAGGGTAAATCTCGGTGGAGAAGCTCCGGGGTATACTAATTATATAAAGGATCTAGATAAGAAGTGGTGGTTCCTTAAAGATAACTCAATCGGATTGATCCGTGCTTCAGATATTCTTCAGCGCATCCCGGACAAGCTTCATGTAATGAAGGAGGCGCATAGGGTACTCGTACCGGGTGGATATCTTCTCATCGATGTCCCTTCCGCGTTAGGTGAAGGTGCTTATCAAGATCCTAGGCACGTATCTTTTTGGGTAAGGAACAGCTTCCTTTATTATACCAATAGTAATCAAGCAAGCTATATCGGCAATACGACGATGCGCTTTCAAGAGATGTTAGTAGAAAACTACTACCCTTCTCAGTACCATAAAGATCTTAATATTCTTTATGTAAGGGCTGAACTAATCAAGATAGATAACAACCAAAGACTTCCTGGAGCGATATCTATCTGATGATTCCTCACCTATCCGCAAAAGAATTAGAAAAGTTCTCTAGCTTTCTTACTCCAAATTGCTCCTATTTAGAGTATGGGTGCGGAGGCTCTACCGTACACGCCTCTAAAAGTGTCGCACATGTCATCTCCATAGACTCTGATCCTGCTTGGGTGGAGCAAGTTAAAGAACATGTCACCTGTCCACATGTGATTGAACATGTGGATATTGGTCGAGTAGGAAACTGGGGATATCCAGTAGATACATCCGGTGTTAATTCGTATTATAAGTACATCACCCAACCATGGACGATAGCTAAAGAGAAGAATATTACGCCTACTGTCATATTCATAGATGGTAGGTTTAGAGTGGCTTGCGCACTCTATAGTGTGCTGCAAGCAAATCTAAATACGAAACTTTTGGTACACGATTATTTTGACAGACCTCAGTATCATACTATTGAGAAGTTTTGCACTTTGATAGACAAAGAAGAAACACTTGCAGTGTTTAATATTACTAATAAGTTTTACATAGAAAACCTAGTTCTGGAGTTACTAAAACATTCTGCTAGGGCGCAATGAAAAATTATAAACACATAATTATTACAAGGTTTAATTTAGACTTTAGCAAGATGCCGTCTTACGACCCATCTTACGCAGGGTATCAAAGAACCGCAGTTTGGGATAAAAATAGAGAAGATCATAGGCTTCGCTTACTAGAAGACATTCCTGGTCAATGCATCCTATCTCAGAGTAATAAAAATTTTGAATGGGTACTTGCTTGCAATCCACATACTAGTTCGGAGTTAAAGCATAGGTTAGATCTGTTATCCAAAAAGATTGGGTTCATTCCATGTTACGCCGAGGATTGGATTAAGCATGTAGCGGGTATGGGTAAAAATCATAAATTTCTGATTACGACGCGCTTAGACGCTGACGACGGGATATCTACGGATTTTGTGGATCTTGTGCAGCAGGAATTTAGCGAGCAGGAATTTCAGTTTATTAATTTTAATATTGGGTTCCAGAAGAAGCTAGGTGACAAGAAATCATTTCTAGCTCATTACGACTATAATCCTTTTCAGAGTCTTGTTGAGTCTTCAGCAAACCCTAAAACAATTTTCTGTGTACAACATCACTTATCTTATACGGTAGGTGAAGTGAGAGCCGTACAGAATCCACATCCTGTGTGGTTACAAGTCATTCACGAAGACAATATTGCAAATTCGCTAATAGATTCTGAGAACTATATAGAATACCTTGATTTAAAAAAATGGTTTTGCTTAAGGGAGGGCAGTTGAAACTAGGAATTGCAATTATAACTTGTGATAGATTTGCGGATTTAGAAAACCTTTATGCGAGTATAAAGAAGTATACGCATGCTGATTATGAAGTATTGGTCTGCAACGATTCACGTAACTCCTCCTCTCAATCCATCGCCAATAAATTAAAAGCTACGGTGATGGGTAAAGAGAATGGTGGCGTAATTGTTAATAAGAACCGAGCACTTTACTATTTCTCTGAAATAAAAAAAGTAGATGTACTGATCTTCCTAGAGGATGACGTACTAATTAAAAATTACGGATGGGAGGAAAAATGGATTGAGGGTGCCTTAAGGTATGGACAGATAAGCGCTGCCCCTCCTTGGTATTACGAGACGGGGGAGGCATCAAAACATCTAGTGAGCGGAACAGGCACTCTTGATGATCCGTATGTCCATAAATGGCTAACCGCACAATGCGTTTCAGTCCGCATGGATCTCATTCCTAAATTCGGCTACTTAGATGACACATTCAAAGGGTACGGCTATGGGCATATGGAGTGGACTAACAGATTTCTAAGAGAAGGGTATGGAGGGTATTTTAAAGATGTCTACATGTTCTATCTTATAAAAGATGGCGATCTAGAGTATCTCGATAGAGTGTCTTACAAAAGTAATACAGATCTAGCTTCCAACTGGGAAGTGTATAGGAATAAATATTACAGCAATTCCTATATTTCTTGTCCAGAGTATATTAAAAAGGATAAGGTATATTCAGGTAAAAAACCAGTTAACGTGCTGTCCATGTGGTACAACGAGGAAGTCATAGCGCCATATTTTATGGCTCATTATGAAGACTGGGTAGATAGGATGTATATCCTCCTAGATACAGCCACCACCGATGGCACTAAGGATCTACTAGAAAAGAATCCTAAGGTTACAATCATCCCATATACGTTTAATGATGGTTTTAAGGAAAATTTAAAAGTAGAGCAATTTAATAACTTTTACAGTAAATTTAAAGAAGACGGCTACCTCATCTGTGTTGATTCCGATGAATTTGTTTTCCCCTTTGATTTTTCTTCAATTCCAGATGCCGACGCATTCTTAATTAGATTATCTCACCCCTTCCGCAACACTTTAGACTCAGATTTAGATCCAACAAAAAAGCCGACCATTATGCAGAGGCGGTATGGTGTAATAGATAACCCCTACTATAATGCCGGAAACAATTATACCAAACCTTGTGTGGTCAAAACGGGGGGTAGCGTTTCATGGGCTCCGGGTCAGCACTCTGTACACGGACCTAAAAAAATACACCCAGAAATATTATCAGGTGTGCATTGGCAGTCGGCAGATCCCTCAATTGTTCTTTACCGGCACACAAAAAATCGTACTAATATTAGTGTAACCGTAGGTCAGAATGGACATTTCAAACTGTATACGGAGGCTAAAGTGAAGGAGGAATGCGAGAGACACCTTAACGCCGGATTACTTTTTTAGGACAAAATGAAGGTAGCATTAAATTTTTGGGGATTAAGTCGCTCGCTATCCTACACTTTGCAGAGTATTCAAACCCATATAATGGGACCGCTAAAGACGGCAGGTATAGAGTACGATCTTTTCCTGCATACTTACTATTTAGTAAATCCTCTCAACAGTATATGGAGCGGGGAAAAAGATATAACCCTAAATAAAGATGAGTACAAACTATTATCCCCTAATTATTACGCTATTGAGAATCAAGATGATACGGATAAACTTTTACACTTTCATGAATATGAAAAGTTTCCAGATCCCTGGAACACTGGTTTTAATGCGACACATAACCTAATAAGGGCTCTTTACTCGCAATTACAGACAGTTTTACTGATGATTAAAAGTGGTAACAGATATGATGTTGTTATTTCTTTACGTCCGGATCTTAAGATTGAAAACGATTTAGATACCTCAGTGTTTCCTGAATTGGTGTCGAATCGTAGTGTAATTTATATTCCGGATTGGAATCACTGGAGGGGCGTCAACGATTGTATGGCTATGGGAAGCATGTCCGCTATGAGCGTCTACGGGTCAAGATTCCTTTCGGCGCAACTTTATGCACAAACTAACGCCTTACATTCGGAAACCTTTTTGAAAAATTATTTAAGAGCACACAATATAACAGTCAAAGAAACGCGCTTTAGATATAAAAGGATAAGGGCTAACGGTACTAGCCCCCTTTTTGATGAAAGCAATTTTATATATAGAGATACCGGGGATGCTTTTCAACCCTAAGGTCAAAAACTTACCGAAAACGTCTCGTTGAACTTTAAGATGAGATCGACAAAATGTGGCGGCAGCCTCTCTAACGTAGACACTACGATATGCTCTTCTGGGATCTTCTTGTAATAAGCCTGAGCAATGCTTGGCATAAAAATCGAAGAAAGCTCATTTCCCGCAAAATGAATCGCGCAACCCAGTTTCCAGGCGAGTCCATATCCCAGGTCGAGAACCAGAATGCATCACAAAGATCGGCTTTGTCGCCAAGCAATGCACTTATTCGGTCACGATAACCCCTGAGATATTCAGCCATCTCTAACGCATTCATCCGAGCATTCCTTTATCGGCGCACAGAATCAAGGAAGTGTAGCTGTAAGAATTAAAGTGTCCGTGAGATCCAGCTTTGACAAAACCTTATGATAAGCGCTGTCTAGATCACTGTCCTGGAACTGCCCCCATTCCAAATGGCCTCCGGGTTTAGCTTGAGCTAGCCAATGTAGGTGATTAGATAGCGGATAGCGTTGGTATCCTTCCACCAGGAGATTTTCGAAGCCAGCAGCTCTAACAAATGCACGGAGCGACTCTCTTGTGTGCAGAATTAAATGCTCGCTCCAAAAAGTAAAATTCTTAAATGGCTCCGAACCGTACCAACTGATAAGCGCATCCCTTGCATGGGGCACCTCCATGACCAGCTTTCCCCCTTTCACTAGCTTAGAGCTTATCGTCCGTAATGCCTCCAAAGGATTTGGGATATGCTCAAAGACATGAAACAGGGTAATTATGTCGTAGGACTTGCTAGGCACATCTTCTATGGTCTGAAATGTTTGATAGCCTAGCTTAGCTAACTCTCTTCGCGGTCCAGACTGGGGTTCCACCGCAGCCATGCTTTTTACCTTCCCGTCCATAAGGTCAAGCAGAGCACCGAGACCAGTGCCTACATCGAGCCATGTCTTCCCTCGCAACAAAGCACCGAACTGATCGGCCCTGCGCTCATCATCTTGCCAAGTTAAATTTTTTGCCTCTTGCCGCGTGGCGGCGTTCCAGTACGACAGGTCATCTCTGTCTTCATAGACATGCCTATCTGTGGCGTCGGCGTTTGCAAGGACCATAACGCCACTTCGTGAACAGCGTAAGACGGCTATATCCGCGCGGTCCCGTGTTCGTGGATGAAATGGGATAAACGAATCTGTTGAGGCAATATTTAGCGATATAAGCTGTTCGATGATCTTGTTCAACTAGGTCTCCCACCCGCCATAGCTGCCTGGGTATCCGTGTCCCCACCTAAGGAGACGGCTAACCTAATAGCGCTTTCAAAATCCGTACTCTCTAAAAAAGCCCTGATAGCCTGCGGGACAGAACCTTGGCAGGTTACATCAAACATATAAGAGGGTCTTATCTCTTCTAGAGGCGTATTTAGATCATACTCGGTGAGAGCTTCGACGCGCTCTTTAATGGTACCCTTAGATGCTCCATTATGAGCAAGATACACCGCCAAGGCGATGGCTTGGGCACCTTTGACCCCCTCGGGATGTCCGTGCGTAGGCATAGCCGTCTCCCCGGCTAAAGTAACCGTCTCAAGCTGAGTTCTGCCGGTAAACCCTACCGGCGACACGCGCATTGCCGAACCGTTGCCATAAGAATCGTAGGGGATGGGGTCTGTAGAGTGCAGCCAACGCTTGAAATAACCACCGTATCCCGCATCAGGGTAGCGCCTACACCAATGCAAAAGGGCTAACTGAAAATTGTTCTTATACGTATTAGGGTACAAGAGAGCTTCGGCAATCGCTAAAGTGCAAACCGTATCGTCCGTAAACCTAGACTTCGTTGTAAACAAGTCAAAATTGTAAGCCTTCATGGGAGACAGGCGCTCTTGTTTCCCAACTGCCTCATAAGCACTGCCGATCACATCACCCACAATACTACCAAACATCGCCGCTACTCCTATTTTAAACTACATGAAAATCACCGCACAACTCGTCAGTGGGTAGCAAAGCCTCACCGGCAGCTAGCCTAGAAAGCTGTTCCCTAATTTCAGCTAATTCTCTCATTGCCTGCTGCTTCTCTAAAATAGAGGCAGCGCTAGAATTCTCGGTTTGAAAGTCCCTCGGAGCACAGAGATCTTTTAACCTACGAATTTCCGCTTGTAACCGCTCAACATAGGACATAAACGCATCCCCAAATTAAAAATCCCGCATTAAGCGGGATTTTTTTTCAATCTACTACACGCTTCCCGCGCATCTCAGTGTAGTCGTACTCACGCACAATATCCTGCTTGTAAATCCCAGAGGCAATCTCAATCGGCTTGTGCTCCTCATGGAGGAGCAGGGAGGGCTTTACTACACGTAAATAGCGCTCACCCTGAAACTGCGTAATCCTACCTCCGTCCTCTGGAACTGACGACATGTCGTGGTAAATGTCTACCGCCGCATTGCTATCAAACATGTGACGATGACCCGTAGTCTCACCATGCTGAAGGACTTTATCCCCATGCTGAAGTTCCAAACCTATAGGCAATTCACTGACCCTGCGAAGGATTACATCCCCCTGTTGGTAATACATAAGCACCCTCCCAAATTTTGGATTTCCTAGCAGCGTACCATGACATACTTACTCTGTCAACATCCACACAATCAGAGGTCTAATCAACCTCTGAAAATCCAGCGCCTGCTGCACCTGCACAAATACAGAAAAGGGAATATGCTTAACCATTGGGATACCAGACTGGACAAGATTAATTTTACTTGCCACCGATCTCATGTCAAAACCGAAGGTGCTAGAAACTCGCCTTCCACTTCTCCAGTATTTCGCCAATGAAGAGCCTGCTTCACAGTACGGCAATCGGGATGCACTGCTTCCACATGGGTTTCAGGTACCGAAGGGTTTTGCATTTGCAAGTAGTATTGATCCGTGATCCCTACCACCACTTTCAGTAGCTTATAGGTTTCCTTAGTGCTTTTTGTCCGCCACATCTTTGCATCAGAAATATCGGCTGTGGCTAAATCGATCGTATCTGTATCAATAGTTTCTGCCGCTAAATCGTGTAAGAACTGACCCACACCGATGAGTTCAATAATCTCGGAGCGCTGTTCTACGTTTTCAATCTTAAGCACTTGCGCACGGTCAATTTGAGCCTTGGGTGTCAAGATAAATTGACGTGCCAGTTCGGGAGAAAACCGCACACCATTGACAGCATACACCGCATACCCGTCCTCATAAAGGACCGCAGGTCCATCTACGCAGTGGAGCGCACCACGAGAATTTCGCCGACACACCGTCAAGCGCTGCGACACAATGCATGCGCCATCTAGAGGAACAAACCACCCTACGCGCTTACTAAGCTCGATTAAAGGACGGATCTTGTCTAGTTCCAAGTTATACACTTCGATAAAAAATTCGTAAAACCCTAGCCAGTTAGCATCTTGATTACCAAAGCAAACATCCACCCACTGAGGCTTATCGTGACCTAAAAGGCGATTAGCCTCGGCTTGAAGCTGAAGCGGACTCTTTACACGAATGATCTGCTCTGGAGGCGCTAGATCGACTACGGTGTAAACCTTGTCCACTAGCCGCCTTAATTCTTCGTCCGTTAAAGAATAATCCTCAAGGGATAATCCGATTGCGAGCCACTTGTCTCGGTAGACCGGGAGCATTGCCTCTTGCTCAGGGGTTAGGCTACCAATCCTCTTGACTGTCTCAGGAGGAGCCTCCACGGAATCCCTAGGTGAGGCAATTTTGGCATCCACTGCGGCGGACAATTCAGAATCGGTCATTACGAACCCCTTGTATAATGATCGAAGTAATAAAATAAAAACTATAAAAAGTACCGTACACAATAGCTGGCGTGGAGTCCACGTCAAGGTACAAAATCCCCGTTAGCTGTTTCAAAATAGTTTGCTCACTAAAGCACGAATTTCAGGAAATGAAAACTCAATTTTTACTTCTCCATCACGGAAAACTTCCTGCAACAAATCCCCTTCGGTTCCGAACGGAACTGTCTTGACAATCCTCCCTTCATTGACTACCGCAAAGCGACCCTTCTTAGAAGTCTTACCTGGGTCGGTAACTGGATCCTTAAACACATCGCGCCATACCCCATCCACCAATACCGCTGAACACTTGTAGGCAAACTTGTGAATGTCTCGGTTCAACTTCTGAAGTAAAGCGCCACCCATCCCAAACACGATATTGTCCGCCGCCCATTTGTGATCTTTCATCGTTTTTAAGATGAGTTGGATCATATCATAATCAACGCCGTCACCCTGCAACACTCTTATTTTTGGATGCAGTGTCCTATATCCATGTGCATTGGTGGTGTACCCAAAAATGTCACCTAAAATGTTTAAAGCAGTACTTACCATCTCAGGTGGATATCCGCTATCCAACCGAAAAACAAATACACCATCTCTTGCTAAGATCTTCTCTTTAATATTTTTACCTAGGATATTTTTTAAAGCATTAAAGACATCATAAGAATCCACGACAACAGATAATATTCCCGTAGGAAATGTATCAATCATCTTTTCATAAAAATCCTGCTCATGCTCTTTGCCATGTGCCGTAGTCGGACTATGCTCCGTAGCTACCACCGAAAAGCCTAGCATCTCATCCGTATTGTACACCTCTTGGGTAAAGGGGATGGAAATCGTCGTGTCCGTTCCTTTAGAGAATAGTAAGGTTGCACTCCCGCCTATTCCCGCCATCTCCACCGAGGAGACGCCCCTGTAGGCGAAATTATGAAGCTGAAACTCACTACCCTCAACCCCTACCCCGGTGGCTTCTCTAAAAGAGAGGATAAGCTTATGAATATTGAAAGCTAAGGTCGCAACGGAAATGGGATACCAAATCTGGGATAAAAATGTCTCAACATAGCCGGGAAGCCAAAAGCACTCAGGATCAGTGTTCTCCACCGTAAAAAGAACGCGGTGCTTTGGTACTAGCATCCCCTCAGGCAGCGCCTTAATCGATAAGGGTAAGCGACCTTTGTGCTTGTTTAAAATATGCTCCCAACCGGCTTTGTTGAAAACATCTTGACCAAAATGCTCAGACGTAAATTTCTCTAGATAAGCAATCTTCTCCTTAGTGACTACCTCACCGGCTAATACCTTAAGGAAATATTGCAACCCGAAAAATAACGTCTCGTCAAATTGATGCCCGCCACGAGACTCCTCGTAATAATACGTATGGCTAGTCCCCTCTGGAAACATCTTATGATGTGTTAACTTGTACGAATCGGCAAGTAACGTTTGACGGAAAAAATTTGTACTAATAAAATTCATGTTGTCTCCTAAAAATTGTAAAGTTGGAGTAAGCGTATGGAAAAAGCATCTTCAAGTTGGGTATAAATTGGGTTACCTACTAACCATAGGTTACCCATTATATAATCAAAGATTGAATTTTTAGTTTTTGACTGTATAGTTTTAAGTATTGGGATACTATTTAGTAGCCGCATCTCCAAAGGATATACTTCGCTCCGAACCTCTTTCATTTTAGGTCTTCCCAACATGAAAATACAATTTTAATTGCTGTGTATAAATTGGAAAGGATACTAACCACACCCTCTCCGTCATAGGATGAAGAATTTCTGACATGCTTTGTAGCAACGTCCTAGGCACATAACGATAACGCACATCATTTGGATATACTATATTCTTAACTTTTTTCATTTTCCTCCCAGGGTGAAGTAATCTGGGCATAAATTGGGAAGGATACTAACCACCACACTCTATCCTTTATATTGAAGAAATAATTTCTGATATGATTTTTATAAAACATTATGGGACCACTAGTCATCGAACATACCGTATTCTTCACGCTTTTCATTTTTTGCCTCCCATAGTGAAGAACTGGATGATGGAGAAATGATCTTCAAACATCTGCTCGCGCATCCTAAAGATATCCGCTATGGAAAACCATTTAGCTTCAGTAGCATCGTCCGCCCCCTTTATATAAGGGAAGTCACCTTCTACTGGCAATTGAAAATGAAAAGCTGTAGTTATAACCCTACCCCTAGTAGACCTTAACGGATAACTAAAAGTATGCTCGCCAACAAAACACTTAACCAACTCTTTGCGGGTCTCTTCGTATTGATCCTGAACATTTAAATTAGCTTTGCGGAACAAGTTAAGTTTAGTTTCCTCTTTAAGTTCTCTTAACGCCGCATCAAACTGCTCTTCAAATTCATTTAAATACCCGCCCGGCAATGCCCATTGTCCGATGCCAGGATTAACACCGCGCTTTACGAGTAAGATATGAGCACTCTTCATCACTACATTGTCTACCGTGTTTTCAATGATAGGATAACAGTAAGCCTCCTTATCGGCTTTCTTTTTCAAATTAGACAAATGCTCCGACACTAAGCTAGCACACCTTGCCGCCTCGTCTTCTTTAAACCGCTCTAAGAACGCCACTACAGTTGGGGGAAGGTGCTCCCTCCAACTGTAACTAGATGCCTTTTCACGAGCCTCCTTGAAGGTCTTAGAGGCTAGGTATTTCTCCTTAACACCTGAGAAATCTAGCATCTCTACAAAGTAGGAATTGCGAATGTCCGTGGCGGAAATTCCCCTGGAAAAACTCGCCGTATCTATAAACTCCCACTGCGGAAACCAATTCAAATAGGCTGAAGTGCTATCCTTTTTATATCCAATGATACCTATCTTTAAGTCTTCATAGTTTTCACATTCTTTTTCTAAGATATCTCTTACCTTAGTATGTACCTCAGCTAACCATGCTTCATCTTGATACGGATGGTCACTTGCCGAAGTAAAACGCACCCTAGCTAAATCCTCTTCGTCAAAACAGGATTTACACATCTCCTTGCGCTCAAAAGACTTCCAAGGGTTATAGGTATTAACCGCTTGTAGATCTGATCCAAAAACAGGGATCACAAGCTTACCTAAAGCTAAAGCGCGGTCATAAATCTTCTTGTGGGCTTTGTGGAAGGGCTGGGCTCGGTGGAGAAAAACCACAGCATCAAACGCATATTCACGCATCTTATTACCCTCTCTGGGTTTCTTGATCTCGGCGTTTGTTCCTCTCTGGAACAATTTTCTCGCCTGCATCGTTATATGTTAATCTTGCACACCACTTTGCCTAGCTGTCAACATTTATTTCACCCACCCTAAAAAACAAAATACCCCAAATGCTTCTAGGAAGAAACTCGGGGAACTCTCTTGTGTACCCCGAGTCTACTCCAGATGCTCCAGAAAAAACATGTCATGACTTGTCCCTTTAAAGAATACGTATACGGAGCGGTGGGTCGGGTCGGCTGTGGGTGGGGGGGGGCGTTGCCATCTACTGGTCGCGTGAAAAAAAACTTTAGCATTCTTTAAACCTATGTTAGGGTTTCCTTAAACGAATACCAGTAAGTAGGTTAAATAACTGGCTAATCAACTTTTCTACAGGGGGGTATTTTGCGTAATGTAGTCTTAGGTCTATGTTTGTGTATATCTTCTACGGCATTTGGTAGGCAGGTATTAGCTTCATTTGGCGACTCTATAACCCGTGGTTTTAATGCTAAGAAAATAGGTGAAAACACGGCATACAACTGGGCTTCAGGTAATGAGATTAGTAGTTATTGGGAATCTTTATTTCCTAGTCATGGCGACCGCGCATACAACTTAGCGGTAGTGGGAGCTACGTCGGGAGTTGTGAAGTTAGAGTTGTTAGCTCTATCAGAGATACCTACGCATGCTACGCTTTTAATTGGAGCTAACGATGCGTGTTACAATCTACCACTCGAAGACACGTTATCTAATATCAAGGATGTTATACAGAGTCTTTACAGTAGGAATAAGGATGTCATCTTGACGGTATCTCCTGTTCCAAGAATTTCTTCGATTTACTATGCTAAAAAGAATGAGCTATGGTGTCGTACAGTATGGGCTGTATCTGGTATTTGTGCGGGATTTCTTAGCCCTTTTATATCGGACGAATTGCGTAACGACAATCAATATAAGTTAGATATGTTTAACTTATCGCTTGAAGAATATGTTAATGAGGTAAACGCTAAGGAGGAACATCCTAGGATACATTTTAATCCAGCCATAGGTATTGGTGACCTGTTCTCTAGTGATGTCTCAGATATCGATTGCTTTCATCCTTCCGTGGCAGGACAGCAACGCCTTTCGGACTTAGCGACCATCTTAGAATAGTGGCACCGCATAGGGTGTGCCAAAATACAGAACCCCAGCCTTAGATTAGATAGATAACATCTAAGGAAAGGGGGCAGTTGTGCGTTTAGCTTTAGCTTTGTTTTTAGCCTTTAGTAGTCTTCATGCTTATGGTTTTACGTCAGCGGAGAATTGGGTAACAAGGTACACCCGTAGTGGTGGAGATATTAAGCGTGTGACGGGTTATGTCCCTGGACCACGTTCTAGTGCTTCGTTTGTAGAAGAGCCTTTACAGGCGGTCCCTGATGAGTGGGATTGGCGCGAGCATGGTTTGGTGCGGCAGGCTAGGAATCAGGGTCAATGCGGTTCATGTTACAGTTTTGCTACGACGGGGATCATTGAGATAGTCTCGCAACTCCAGCAGAAGGCATCCCTTAATCCTTTGCTTTTATCTAACCAAGCGGTCATCTCTTGCAGTAAGTACGACTGTGATGGTGGAGATTTTGATGTTCTTGATTTCATGAAAGACAAAGGTTTGCCATTAGAAGCTGCGTATCCATATACAGCGTCTAATAGTTCATGCCATGCTTACAAGGCGAACACCAAGATTTCGTCTTGGTCGTTTGTGGGGAATGGTAAGACGCCTCCTAAGACGCAGGCGATTAAGCAGGCAATCTATGATCATGGACCTGTCTCGGTGGACGTTGCTGTGGATGATACTTGGGAGTCTTACAGCGACGGTATTTATGATGGATGCAGTGTAGGTGCCTCTGCGCTCAATCATATGGTGATTCTTTTAGGCTGGGGTCAAGACAACGGTAAGGACTATTGGATTGTCCTTAATAGTTGGGGAAGTGAATGGGGTGAAGGCGGTACGATGCGGACCATCCCTATAGGTAAAGATGGAAAAGATTGCAATGCGATCGGTGATAGCGCAGCGTTCGTAACAGTCAATGGGGTTGACAATTTAAGAACATTTTTAAACCTGTAAGGAGTTACTAGCGGAGGAAAGATGCGTCACATGATATATTTGTGGATTCTCCTAGGAGGTGCTTGCACTTTTCAGCAGGTGGCGCATCCGCCGTTTAGCCAGCTAGATTTGCCTTAAACAAATTAAAAGGCTCCCTATAATATGGGGAGCCTTTTCACGATGCATGTAAATGTTATATTACTATCTCTTCAATCTTAAATTTACCGCTGTCTAGTATCCGTAGGAGAAAATTCCCACGCAGGACATAGAACTGACTTTCTCTTACCGCCTTAACAATTTTTTGAACGGTTAGATTTTTTTTCGTCTTAGCCGTATCGATGAATTTTATTTTTTCTACAGAGATGATATCGTAGTCAAAAGCTTTCGCATTACCGATAAAATCTTTCGTATTTTTTGTTAATATCGCATGCCCCTCAGCTAACTCACCTATGTCCTCATCACTCATACCTTGCTTTAAGGTAAGCACTTTGAAACCTGCATCCCGCAAGCCATCTTTGAGTTCTAAAAGATTTTCATCTAATAAGATTGTCACTTTAGATCGCATAGCTGAAGCAACAATTTTTGTAATAAATTTCACCGAACCTCCACTCTTGTCAAAGACAGGCTCCCCCTAAGGGGAGCCAAAAAGAATTAAACCGTAGCAGCTTCCGCAGTCTCGGCAACCACTTTTTTCGCTTTGACTTTTTTCTTAGGAGCAGGTGCAGGGGTAGCCTCGGCTGGTGCAGTGGCAACAGCCATCGCCTTGCGGAGTTTAGTTACGAGCCTGTCCGAAGTTTTCACTTTCGCCTTTGCCTTAACAACCTTCGGTGCTTTCGGTGCAGCGGCTTTTTTCGGTGCTTTCGGAGCTTTTTCAGCAGTTTTTTGTTTGAGAATCGGAGCCGAGCCGATCCGTTTACGCGCCTTAGTTTTCTTGAGAGCTTTCTCCGAGGTTTTCTTTTTCGTTTTCGCTTTGGTTTTCGTTTCACCCTTAACCTTCCCTGCTTTACGTGCTTTTTTCTTGGCTTCCTTTTCAGCCAAGAATTTAGCTGCAAGACGTGCCGCACGAATTAGGGATTTAGATGCCTTATCTCCCATCTTCTTGCGCAGCGCAACCACGTCCGGCTTTGCAACTTCCCCTTCACGGTAACAACGGATAGGACCGCCTGAAGCAAAACCCCACTGCTTAATGAGGTAAGCATCTTCCCGCTCCCGTTGTAAAATGTCCATAAGGACAGGGATGCGGTTTTTGCCCTTAGCAATCTTGTGGGCATGGGGACTACTCTTCTTAATTGTCTTCTTCGCCATGGTATTCTCCTTAATGAAGTGGCAGGTAATTTTTTACACAAACACTCATCGGCATCTCCAGATGAAAACTTTAGCCAGCATCTAGTAAAGTACTAGAATTAAAC